>Ga0210039_1000018_pt1 | contig 255465 bp, 201 predicted proteins | sample CryGeyCG2114_250_3_FD_185460 | JGI IMG/M metagenome (GOLD analysis project Ga0210039, IMG submission 185460) | Groundwater microbial communities from aquifer - Crystal Geyser CG17_big_fil_post_rev_8/21/14_2.50 (SPAdes) (version 2) | ecosystem: Environmental > Aquatic > Deep subsurface >...
TAACCCGAGAACAGAGCGTACCAGAGCCACATCGATACTCGACTGCATGGCCACAAGTCGCTCCAAAATACTCAAGGCGTCTCGCATGCCTCCATGCGCATGTTCTGCAATCAGCGTCGCGGCGTCGGGAGCCAAAGTGAACTGCTCAAGTCCTGCTATATGCAGCATGCGCGCCACCATTTCGTCGATGGCAAGCGGGTAAAAATGAAAGACCTGGCAACGGGAAATAATGGTAGCCAACACCTTGTGTTGCTCCGTTGTCGCCAAAATGAAGTGTACATGAGCGGGGGGTTCCTCCAGGGTTTTGAGTAACGCATTAAAAGCCGAAGAGGAGAGCATGTGCACCTCATCAATAATGTAGACTTTTTTCTCGGCAACTGCAGGGAGAAATTGGACTCGATCCACAAGTGCGCGAATATCATCGACGCCACTATTCGATGCAGCATCGATTTCAATCACATCCACATGATGCCCCGCAGTTGTTTCCAGACACGTTGAACACACATTGCAGGGATTCCCATCAGGCAGTTTTTTTGTACAAATCAAAGCTTTTGCCGTTATGCGCGCGAGGGATGTTTTTCCCGTACCACGTGTTCCGGTAAACAAATACGCATGCGCGAAATTACGCTCCTTGGAAGCATTTTTAAGCGTAATAGCAACGTGTTTCTGACCTTCAATTTCGTCAAAATTCTGCGGTCGATACAATCGATAGAGGGCGGCGCGAGACATACAATGGGGGAAAAACCAAATGGCAAACCTATAGTACGGGAAATTCTCATGGTATCAATTTTTTCCTACTTTTTTCTTGCCTTTCCTTCCTAAATCGATACATTTCTTTCGGTTCAAGCCTGCGGATGTAGTTCAATTGGCTAGAACGCCACCTTGCCATGGTGGAGGTTGCGAGTTCGAGTCTCGTCATCCGCTCCAAAAATGTATTAATTAGTGAGCTGTTCATCATCTGCCTTTTTCTCGATTTGTGGTCGCAAATATGTACCAACAAACTCTTTTAGTGAAGCGTACTGCGAAAGAAATTCCAGCCGTTGCCGGAGTTGATTGAATTCAGCTGGGGATAGGAGTTCCCATAAAATGGAGGAAAGGTAACGTTCTACCAGTGTGCGAAACCGTGTATCTTTAGTTATTGTCGGTATAGCACCATAGGAAAACGTAATAAAGTCTGTCTGCATGAGGAGACGCTTCATGTATTCAGGCTCAAACAAAACTTGCAGTCTATGCATCAATGCCGCTGCCTCATCGTACTCTTCGTCCATGAGAGAAAGCCACATTTTTTCCTTCAAAACCACTTCTGCAATTTGCGTGTGCATCTCTATACTCAAATCGGAGCGAAATAGTGCTTCACGGAAGAGCGTCAGTTCTTCAAACAAGACATTCTGATTATACTCAAAAAGCTCCTGTTCTGATGTGTCAAAAAATTGCAGGCCACGGAGAACGCGATCGCGAAGATAATTGGAAAGAAAACATATGAGCACCTGTTGTTGCTTCAGACGTCGTTCTGCCGTTTCTTGTTTGAGCACCACACTTTTCAAGAGTTTCGAGGTGATGCCAACATTCTGCATGAGAGATCGAACAGGTTGATACAGATACGTCTGTATGTGACTATCCACTTCCGGATCAATTAATGACTGGCATGCAAGTTCTTTCGCAGTGAGTTGATCGACAATTTTTCGAAATTCTTTATCCATAGTGAAAACAAAGTTTGGGTAGCTTTTTATACCAGGAACGAATCATGTCAAGGTTTTTCATGAAGAATGCTCGGGAACTATTTTGCGGACACGAAAAGATGATTATACTGCAGAAAATTTTGTCGCTTACTCCATGCCTTTACCTAAAAAATATCTTGAAGAAGAACGCCTGAGCCACTGGCGATCCTACTGGGAAGAACAGAAGACCTATGCCTTTACCTATGACAGGGCACGTCCCACCTATGTCGTAGATACGCCTCCCCCCTATGTCTCAGCAGATCACCTGCATGTCGGGCATATCATGTCCTACTCGCAGGCGGAATTCATTGTGCGGTTTAAACGCATGCGCGGCTATAATGTTTTTTACCCAATGGGATTTGACGATAATGGGCTGCCTACAGAACGATTTATAGAAAAGAAATACAACGTTGATAAAAGCACCATTTCAAAATCTGCATTTGTGGCCCTCTGTCTGGAGGAAACGAAGAAAGGAGCACAAACCTACAAAAATCTCTGGAGTGATCTTGGTATTTCCATCGACTGGTCAAAAACCTACTCCACCATTTCGCCCGTAGCGGTAAAAGTATCACAATGGTCTCTGGTGGATTCATGGAAGAAAGGCGCACTCTACAGAAAAGAAATGCCGATGCTCTGGTGTCCCTTCTGCCAAACTGCCCTTGCTCAGGCCGATCTCGACGATCTGGAGGAAGCTGGCGTCATGAACTATATTGCCTTTGATGGTCCCGAGGGGCAATTGACCATAGCAACGACGCGCCCTGAACTGATTCCTGCTGTTGTAGGCATTTACGTGCACCCAGATGACACACGTTTTCAAGGTATCGTTGGAAAGGAAGTCGGTGTGCCACTTTGTGACTACACAGTGACGGTGCGCACCTCCACAGCGGTAGACCCGGAAAAGGGAACGGGGATCATGATGGTTTCCACATGGGGCGATCAGGAAGATGTGGAGAAATGGCGAACGGATTCCCTCGAAACAAGAGCTCTGTTTTCACCTGAAGGCAAGCTGACGGACCAGGCGGGACCCTACGCTGGTATGTCTATTCTCGAAGCACGTACTGCAATTCTTGCCGATCTAGAAAAGGCAGGTCGACTTATAAACCAGGACGCAATAACTCATACAAAAAACGTGCATGAACGGTGTGGTACCCCTACGGAATTTGTGCAGAGTAAGCAATGGTTCATTGCTATGGCAGATAAAAAAGATGCATGGCATGCCATGGGCGATAAGCTCACCTGGTATCCAGAGCAGCGTAAGCAAGATTTTCACCGGTGGGTCGATAGTCTCAAATGGGACTGGTGTATCTCCAGACAGCGGTTTTATGGCGTCCCCTTGCCTATTTGGTACTGCAGTTCCTGTGAAACACCTGCCTTTGCTCCAGAAAGCGTCTTACCTATAGACCCCTCTGAAGATGCTTGCCCCATATCAGCGTGCGAAGCCTGTGGTCACACAGAGTTTACTCCGGAGCTCGATGTCGCTGACACGTGGGCTACATCCTCCTGTACACCGTTCTTACTCCGGGAGCTTGTTTCTGACACGGAGATAAAAGCCCAACTTTTTCCCGTGAGTCTTCGCCCTAATGCACATGAGATTATCCGCACCTGGGATTTTTACTCTGTGGTCAAAAGCTGGTATCACTTTGGCGATATTCCCTTTCGCGATGTTATGATTTCCGGTCATGGAGTAGATGAAGAGGGTCGTAAGATCTCAAAAAGTCTCGGTAATTACACGCCATCCGATGAACTTGTGAAAACTCACGGTCCCGATGCCATTCGCTATTGGGCGACGGGTGCAGGTCTCGGACAAGATCTCCGATTTAATGAAGCGGAGATGGAGAAGGGAAAGAAAACCGTGAATAAACTTTGGAATGTGGCGAAGCTCTATGAGATGCATGCAGGTGATTCGCCGCTTATCCCTCTTAAGCAAACCCATCTTGAGCATGCCGATGTTTGGATTCTCACGCAATTAAACACCTGCATCGCCCAAGTAACGGAGGCCTTTGAAAGCTACCAATATGTGAAAGCCCGCGATAGTTTAGCAACCTTTTTCTGGAGTGACTTTGCCGATAACTACATTGAGTTTATCAAGTACCGACTTTGGGGTGAGAACGAGACGTCAAAAGCCATGGCTTTAGCAACCCTCGGATACGTACTGAAAAACGTTCTTCTGCTCTATGCACCCATACTGCCCTTTATTACGGAAGATATTTTCATGGAGCTCTTTCCAGGAAACGAAGGTAGTATTCACCTGACGCCTTGGCCAGAAAAGGTCGATCTGCAGGGCACTGTAGCCATTGACGACTTTGCGTCTGCCATAGCTGCCATAGAAGAAATACGAAAATTTAAGTCCACAAACCAAATTGCTCTCGGAAAAGAACTGGAAAGCTATACACTGGAAACACCGTGCGATCTTGCCACCTATGGTGACTTCATTGCAAAAGCAATTCGCGTTCATACCCTTTCTTAACGACCCTGTATATGAAAAACACGCTCCTTTCCTTTGGTGCAGTTGTGCTCGTGCTTGTCCTCTCCCTCATTTTTTCGTCCTTCGAAATTATCAATCCCGGTGAGCGGGGGATTCGTGTAACACTTGGGCAAATTAGTGACGAGGTCTTGGTTGAAGGTTTGTACCTCAAGATCCCCCTCGTACAAAGTATTGTGCGCTTCGATGTAAAAACGCAAAAGGCAGAGTATGAAAGTAATTCAGCCTCCAAAGATCTGCAATCTGTGCGTTCTATTGTAGCGCTTAACTACAATCCAGAACCTTCAAGTGTCGGGAAACTGTACGCCGATATTGGTGCAAACTATGAATTTAAAATCATTAAGCCTGCCCTCGAAGAAGCCATTAAAAGCGCCACAGCACAGTTTACAGCAGAAGAACTCATTACAAAACGCTCTCAGGTAAAAGATATGATTACCAAAGTTGTGACGGAGCGCCTCGCAAAATCCTTTATCGATGTCGATGAAATCAGTATTGTCGACTTTTCTTTTTCGCCGGAATTCGACAAGGCCATCGAACTCAAGCAAACCGCGGAACAAGACGCGCTTCGCGCAAAGTGGGATCTTGAACGCGTGAAAATTCAAGCCCAACAAAAAATCGAAACCGCAAAGGCAGAAGCAGAATCTCTTCGACTACAAAAACAAGAGCTCACACCTGAACTGGTGAAGCTCCGTGCCATAGAAAAGTGGAATGGTGTACTGCCGCAAGTCACAGGGGGAGCGACTCCTCTCGTGAGCCTAGACTAAGAGGTCTTTTCCCGGAAGAGTGGGGGGATTCCTTGTACCTTTGCTGAGACAAAGAGTTCCTCCAGAGCTTCCTCGAACCCCTCCATTTTATCGCTTCTATACACATCAAGAAGGACAGTTCGTACGACCTTTTCTGCATCTGCAGTAGGTGCGTATTTCTTCGTATCGAGGCGAATTTGCTGAATGAGCCCCTTTGCGCGATTCATGAGATCTGCACCAGAGGTGCGATAATATTCAGCACGTTGATTAGTCGGTGTCTTTGGTCTCTCCGATACACGCAGATTTGCCATACCGGATTGAAGAAGGGAAATCAGCTTCATTTTTTGGTTTCGTATGTACTCACGTACTTGCGCCGCTGCTGTAGGAATCTGTTCAAAATCAACATCCGTATAGACACCTGCCCCTTCAATTTCTGCAAGGCGTTCAGACTTTGACGGCATTTGTCGCTGGTCGATTTCATTCTGGAGACTCTCTGTTACACTCTTTTTGTCTGGTGCTGATTTCTTTGAATCAGGCTGTTGTGCAGCAGGAGAACTGGGAGATTTTTTCGTCTTTTCCGTTGCATCCGCATAGGTATCCCAGGTGTTCTTTTTATCCGCCTGAAGACTTTCTTCCCGATAGACCCGCCGAATTTCTTTCACTGCGCTCTTCATGCGGTCAAGGGTCGGATTCTGCCCTGTCGTTTTGTCGGAGGTTTCCAGAAGAAGGTACGCCGCCGTAGCAAAACTTTGATTTGGCCCCACAAGGTCTTTCACATTGTTATTGACCCGTTCTTGCGAATCGGTTGAGAAGACACGTTTCATGACTAGCCAGCCCCGATACGCATCGCTTCGTTCCTGCAAGAATGCATTCCCATCAGGCATCGTTTCAATCATATCCTGCTTCCATTTACGCCCAATCAGTTCCAGCGTTCTATAGTAGCCTTGTTCCATACTCTTCAAATCAATTTTACTTTTCTCTAAATAGGATTTCTGTTCAGGAGAAAACAGCGTACCCAGAGATGGGCTGATGGAAATATCCCACCTGCCACCAGCACTATTGGGAAGTTCCGGCATCATGGTAGAAAGAACTGCTGAAGTTGGCGCTGTGCTGTAGCGATGCACGAGATTGATATCATTATCCGTGAGCCCTTGCTCGCGGAGTACTTGGATCATCGCATCTGGTATCTTCGCGGGAATTTCTTTGCTCTCCGGTGTATTGGGAGCACTGCTATTCGAAGTATCTGGCTTTGACTCAGCGGGAGGCAAACCAAACATTTCACGGAGAAAGCCTGCTCCTTTTTGCCAAAAACTCCCACCATTATACATCTGCTGATTTGCTAAGGATCCGCCTGCAAGACCGATCATGGCGTAGCGGAATAGGGAGAGAGGGGAGTGCCAGTTCTGCCCCTTTGGAATAAAAAATGCACCGAGTAACCCAAGGACACTCAGCTGTTTTGGAATAGTATTGACCGTCGACATGATGCCATTTTGTTCAATACCCGTCACAAGATTTTTTACCCCCTCACCAACAAATCCTGGTAACTGAGCTCCATATTTTATGTTTTCCCACCCTTCTTTTAGCCACTGCCAGCCACCATCTGCTGTGTTTTTTGCACTTTCAACAAATGCATTTTTTTGGGGAAGGTCGTGTACCGCATTCACGATCGCATAAATTGCCTTATCTCGTTGGAGGGCATCTGCACCCGTTGCCCCTTTTGTTGCAAGAAGCAACGCTCCCAGAGAACCAAGTTCTTTATTTTCCGCCTTTTTCATGAGTGACTCATTCGAGAGCTTCTCATCTTTCTGCGCTCCGAGGGCCAGCAGTTGTCCGTCAATAAACGTCTTCGACTCAAGAATATCGGTAAAGGCATCGGTAAAGACATCCTTCAGCACATAGGCGTCCTTGCCCTGCGTCTTGGCGATTGTTTGCCCTGGAGTTTTTGCATCCTGCATAGCTTGAAGTGCCTCCGAAACAGCCTTTGCTGTATCGATAATTTTTCTTTCTTCTTTTTTCTCTGCATCAGTTTTCTGACTTTCCTCCTTCGCGCTACTGGCAGCAGGTCGCATATGCAATACATACCCCTTCTCGCTCGTACTGAGGAGGTACCCATTCGCAAGGAGGGGAGAGAGCAGCTTCATGACAACCTCCTTTTTCTTCTGCGCCTCTGGAAACTTCAAAAACTCCGTTTTCGCTTTCAGCAGTTCCGCCTGAGAAATTTCAAGTTCTACCTGTGATATGGGTGCCTCCGGTGCTTTATTCGGGGTCTGCGCTGCGTTCGCCATACAAGAAAAGAAAAACATGTATCTTGGGATTATACATGTTTTCTCTTGAAAAGGGAAGGATTACACATGCTTAGCCACATGCATCGCCATATCAGCTAGACGCATCGAGTAGCCCCACTCATTATCGTACCATGCGGAGACTTTCACTAACCCTCCACAAATCATGGTGAGGGCGCTATCGACAATGGCAGAATGATCGTTCTTTCGGAAATCAATGGACACAAGAGGAAGATCACTCACCTGAAGAATTCCAGCGAGTTCACCGTGCTCAGCGCTTCGAAAAAGTGCATTCACGTCCTCAACGGAAGCGGGCATTTTCCGTACTTGGCACACAAAATCAACGATGGACACATCCTGCGTCGGAACGCGTACAGAATGGCCGTTGAGTTTCCCCTGAAGCTCAGGAATAAGTCGTGTGACCGCCGTTGCAGCACCCGTGCTGGTTGGTATAATAGAAAGAGTCGCACTGCGCGCACGACGCAAATCCTTGTGTGGAGAGTCCTGTAAACGCTGGTCTTGTGTAAAAGCATGGGTCGTGCTCATGACGCCCGACTCAATCCCGTACTCTTCATGAAGAATTTTTACCAGGGGAGCAAGACAGTTTGTCGTACAACTCGCATTTGAGATAATCGTTTCACCATGATATTGATCTGCATTCACACCAAAAATATACATGGGAGTATCGTCCTTCGACGGGGCAGACATGACAACTTTTTTTGCACCTCCAGAGATGTGCGCAGCAGCCTTTTCCTTAGTGAGAAACAGTCCGGTACACTCTAAGACCACATCCACCTCGTGCTTGCCCCAGGGGATCAGAAGAGGGTCTTTTTCAGCATAGACGGCAATTTCAGCACCATCAAGAAGCAAGGCATGCTCTTTTGAAGAGACACTACCTGCGTAGGTGCCGAAGAAAGAATCGTAGGTAAACAGGTGCGCAAGGGTCGCAGCATCCGTGAGATCGTTGATTGCAACGATCTCAGCGGTGTCTGCATAGCGTTCTCGAAGACATTTTGCAACATTACGGCCAATGCGCCCAAAACCGTTAATTCCTACGCGTACTTTTGCCATAGTTCTCAGAAAAGAAATATTCAGTAGAGTGTACCACAGCAACGTCAGGTCTACAACACGCAGGGAGTTTTCTTAGCCGTGATGATCAAGATAGCGCTCCGCATCAAGTGCAGCAACGCAGCCACTTCCCGCCGCCGTTATGGCCTGTCGGTACACATGATCCTGTACATCGCCACAGGCGAAGACACCAGGAATAGTCGTTTTTGAAGATTTCCCTTCCGTGTGCAAATAACCAAGGCTATCGAGCTCGAGCTGCCCTTGAAACATGGTCGTATTAGGAATGTGCCCAATGGCAATGAAACACCCAGCAATAGCAAGATCGCGCATTTCCCCCGTCTGTGTATCGCGAAGAATTACTTTTTCTAATTTTTTCTCACCGACAAATTCAGCAACTTCCACATTCCAGATAAACTCAATTTTCGGGTTAGCGCGTGCACGATCTTGCATGGCATCAGAGGCCTTGAGGGTATCGCGGCGGTGAAGCACATATACTTTGGAAGCGAATCGCGTGAGGAACGTTGCCTCCTCCAGTGCGGAGTCTCCGCCACCAACAACGGCAATTTCTTTCTCCTTATAGAAAGCGCCATCACAAGTTGCACACGTTGCAACGCCGTGACCAAGGAGCCGTTTTTCTGACTCAAGACCAAGCATGCGGGCCGTAGCACCGGTTGAGAGCACAACAGAATCTGCAGTAAACGTTCCTTTGGGCGTTTCAATCACTTTCGGATTCGCCTGAAGATCAACCTTCGTCGCATCGACGGTGAGGAAAGTTGCCCCAAACTTTTCTGCCTGCTTGCGCATATTCTGCATCAGGTCTGGCCCCATAACGCCTTCAGGAAAACCGGGAAAATTTTCGACTTCCGTCGTCCACATCAGTTGACCGCCGCTCATGTATCCTTCAATAACAAGAGGCTTTAAATTGGCACGAGAAAGATAAATGGCTGAGGTATAACCCGCTGGGCCAGAACCAATAACAATGACTTTTTGATGAGAAGGAATATCCATGAGAGGGAAAAGATACGAAAACAAACAAGACACACAAAGTGCGCCATAACTATACGATAATGGTTGTTCACCTACGAAATATTTTTTGTCACCACAAGGATGTGTGGTGGGCGCTGAGGGATTCGAACCCCCGACCCCCTCGGTGTAAACGAGATGCTCTAGCCAACTGAGCTAAGCGCCCTTAATGCCTTGCGAATCACAAAGCGCACGAAATGTAGCACGCCCCAAAAAAGTACGCAAGTATTTTTTATTTACTTCGAAGAAGGGCTCTCTACAATGGGTAAGTACAAGTGTTTTCCCGTACTCTTTCTCCTTTCACTATCAGGTTTCATGGATATACGTAAAAGACGTGAGCAACAGACGCACCATTTTACTCTCTCAGTCATTTTACCAACCTACAACCGTGTGGATATTCTTGCGCGCACCCTCACCGCACTAGAAAAACAAACGTTACCGAAAAATGAATTTGAAGTCATTGTGGTTAATGACGGTTCCGATGACGGAACGGATAGTTTTTTGGAACGATACAAAAATTCAGGAAAACTGAACTTTAGCTACCTGACCAAGGAAAACGAAGGACAGGGCATTGCACGGAATGCGGGTCTCAAGTTAGCGGATGGCTATATTGTGGTGTTTACCCAAGACGATCATATTCCCGACCCAACGTTTCTTGCGGAACACAAACGTGTACACGAGGTCTACGCTACCCATAACTTCATGTGCCTTGGATACACTACCTGGCATCCTGAACTAGACATAAACCCATACATGCGCTACCTGGAGCACTCTGGTATGCAGTTTAATTATCCTGCTCTAGAAAAACGCAAACTCATTGACCCCATGCTGGGTGTTCGTCTTGCAGATTTTCATTTTTTCTATGGAGGAAATGTTTCCGTCAAGCGCCTCCTACTCGATGAACAACATTTCGACCCTCGGTTTAAAAAGTACGGCTGGGAAGATATTGAGCTCGGTTATCGACTGGAGAAGGAGGAACATGCGATTTTACTCTACCACCGAGGGGCAAAAGCTTTTCATTATCATGAGCAAACGGAGAGTGAACTTCCTAAACGTATGAAACAAGTAGGCCGCAGCGCGCGATTAGCGCAGAAAATTGCACCGAAAATGCGTATCACACCACCTTGGTGGAAACATGTGATATTTTTTCTTCTTGCAAACCGCTTTTCAAAATTATTGGTCGACAAGGTCACCCTTGCCCTTGAGAAAAAATGGCCACCATCAAAACCACTCCCTCTTTCACGAAGACTGCGGTATTATGTACACATGAAACATTATTTCCTTGCCGGACTTTCCTCATGACCAAAGAAGCAAAAGTAAAAATTGGCATTCTCGTTGGAGTCATTGTTGCAGTCTTGGTTGGCCCTTTTGTTTTTGGATGGATTTTTGGTGGCGTGTCCACGACCGCAGCGCCGGCCATAACGCTCCGCATGTGGAATCTGTACGATGAGGAATCCCTCTACACAGGTATCTTCCAGGAATTTGCCGCTAAGCGACCCAATGCAAAATTCCGCGTAGAATATAAAAAGTACACGGATATAGCTGAGTTGGAATCAGATCTTATTAATGAACTCGCAGAAGGGAAGGGACCGGACATAGTATCTATACAACCATCCTGGCTTGCAAAGCATCGGGGAAAACTTTCTCCCATGCCTGCCCAGTATTTTGAGAATGCAAATCCCGAGCGATTTCGGGCAACCTTTGTGCCGGCTGCTGCAGATGATCTTATTGTCAATGATCAAGGTCAGGAACTGGTGTACGCCCTCCCCGTGTCCATGGATACACTCGGCATCATGTATAACAGTGATTTTCTCTTGAATAATCTTTCGCGAGGTACGCCTGCGGAAGACTGGGATACCTTTGTGGAAGACATTACCCGATTTGTTCGTACCAATCGGGCACAAACCCGCGTTCTTCGTACTGCTGTGGCCATTGGGCGAATTGACAATATGACGCGCGGACTCGATCTCCTGCAACTACTCATGATGCAGTATGGTGCGCGTTTTTATGATCAAACAGGCGAGCGTGTGACCATTGCTGACCCCGCGCCAGGCTCAGGATCAAGTGGCTTTGGTGCCGCCGACGCCATGGATTTCTTTACGAGTTTTTCCAAGCCCGGATCCGATACATTTTTGTGGGATACGAATATGACTGCTGATCTCCCTGATCAAAATGATCTTGGTGCCTTTGTTAGTGGTTCGATTGGTATGATGTTTGCGTATCCCTATCAGGTTCGTGATGCAGAGCGACTTATCAGTCAATATCAAACAGAACGGGGTGACGTCATTACTCCAGACCTTATAAAAGTAGCGCCTGCACCACAGCGTATCAGTAGTAATGCGGCACTGAGTGCAAGTAGTAGCCAACGGGTTGCCATTGCAAACTATTATCCACTCGCCGTGACGGCAAACTCCAAAAACAAAAATGCCGCTTGGGATTTAATCGACTTTCTCACACAGCCAGAACAGCAGCGCTATCTCTTTGCTCAAGGGAAGAAGATCTCCGCTCATTTAGCCGTGATTCCCGAAGAAATGCGCGACCCAATCTACGGTGCCTTTGCACGACAAAATACCTTTGCCAAGAGTGTTTTTCTTCCAGAGCCAGAACGTATGAAGGCGGTCATCGACGGTCAGGTGAAGGATGTGATTGCAGGGAAAGTGGAGAGCCTGGATGCAATTCGCAACATCCAGCTGGTCTGGCAGTGCTACACGAATAAACTGTTAGGGAAGTCTGGGTCGTCGAGTACAGAGTGCCGTGTTGAGGCGCCCATAAATTAGCACGAAAAGTTCAATTGACGCGAGGTGGCAAAACCCTATACTACTACACGTTATGGGGTTTTCCCCTCTTATTTTTTTTGACTATCTGGTATGGCGAAGCATGTGCCCCTCGACAGGGTCCGAAACATTGGAATTATTGCACACATCGACGCGGGTAAAACCACGACGACAGAGCGTGTGCTCTTTTATACGGGAATCAACTACAAGATTGGTGAGGTGCACGAGGGTGCGGCAACCATGGACTGGATGGAACAAGAGCAGGAGCGTGGAATTACCATTACGTCTGCAGCAACGACGTGTTCATGGAAAGATATCCTCATTAATATCATCGACACACCAGGTCACGTTGACTTTACCGTAGAGGTTGAGCGTTCACTGCGCGTCCTTGATGGAGGTGTAACGGTTATCGACTCCTCCCAAGGAGCAGAACCTCAGACGGAGACGGTTTGGCGTCAGGCAGATAAGTATAAGGTTCCTCGAATTATCTTCTGTAACAAGATGGATAAAACGGGTGCAAGTTTTTACAAGTCCATGGCGTCTATCCATGATCGTTTGACGAAAAACGCTATTCCAGCGCAGCTTCCAATTGGTGAAGAGGCAGACTTCAAGGGCGTTATCGACCTTGTGACCATGAAGGCCTATACCTTCGAAGGTGCGCACGGAGAAAACGTGGTAGAAATTCCTGTACCTGCCGACATGCAGTCAAAGGCGGAAGAGGCACGTGCGCAACTTTTGGAAAAGGCAGCAGAGGCAAATGAAGCTATCATGGAAAAGTATCTCGGGGGCGAAGAAGTAACCATCGACGAATTTAAGGCAGCACTTCGCCAGTTGACGGTTCAGGGCGAAATTTACCTGATGTTCTGTGGAACAGCCCTCCAGAATATGGGTGTACAGCTCGTTCTTGATGCAGTTCGCGACTACCTTCCATCTCCTGCAGACCTTGCAGAGATTAAGGGGTACAATCCTTCGACAGATGAGCCAATGACGCGTCCTCAGACAGAAGATCAGCCTCTGACGGCTATTGCCTTCAAAATCATGGCAGACCCGTTCATTGGAAAACTGACCTTCGTCCGTGTGTATTCCGGTGTTCTCAAGTCTGGTTCCTACATTTACAACCCTGTTTCCCGTAAGAAGGAGCGTGTTGGACGTTTGGTCCAAATGCACGCTAATAACCGAAAGGAAATTGAAGAGATTCCAGCAGGGCACATTGGTGCCGTGGTTGGACTCAAGGATACACGAACGGGTGACACACTCACGGATGAGGATAATCCAATTGTTCTCGAGCAGATGACCTTCTCTGAGCCCGTTATTGCTCTTTCTATTGAGCCAAAGACAAAGGCCGACCAGGAGAAAATGGGTATTGCACTTTCTCGACTTTCTGAGGAAGATCCAACCTTCAAGGTGCATACGGATGAGGAAACAGGGCAAACGATTATTCGTGGAATGGGTGAGCTTCACCTCGATGTCCTCGTTGACCGAATGAAGCGTGAATTTAAGGTAGAAGCGAATGTTGGTGCACCTCAGGTCGCCTATCGTGAAACCGTTCAAAAGATGGTGGAAACGGAAGAAAAGTTCTCGAAGCAAACAGGTGGTCGTGGTCAATTTGGTCACGTCCTCATCAAGATCTTCCCGAACGAAGGAAAGGGCTACGAGTTTGTGAATACGGTGAAGGGAGGTTCTATTCCTCAGGAGTTTATTGGCCCAGTTGATAAGGGTATTCAGGAGGCACTCACACGTGGTATCCGCGCAGGATTCCCTGTCGTTGACGTCAAGGTTGAACTCTACGATGGTTCCTACCATGATGTCGACTCCTCTGAATTTGCCTTTAAGACGGCTGGTTCTCTTGCCTTCCAGAAGGGTGCGAAGATGGCGGATCCTGTTATTTTGGAGCCAATCATGAAGGTAGAGGTAACAACACCGGAAGAGTATATGGGAGATGTAATGGGTAACCTCAGCTCCCGTCGTGGTCAAATTGAAGAAATGGGAGATCGCGGAACAGCGAAATACATTCGTTGTAAAGTGCCTCTTGCCAGCATGTTTGGTTACGCGACAGACCTGCGATCTATGTCTCAGGGGCGCGCAACCTTCTCCATGGAGTTCCTTCAGTACGATAAGGTACCAGGAAACGTTGCAGAAAAGATTATCGAATCTCGCGCAAAGTAATCACTGCATGAGAGAAAGAGCCTCCTCGGGGGCTCTTTTTTTATTGTTTTGTTAACTCATCATCTCCTGTGCGATTGTACAGATAGGTTGCATGAGGCATACGACCTACATGGAGACCACGACGCTGCACATCTTCTTTCCAGAAGTAATCAATACCGTAGGCAGGCAAAAGTGCAAAGGAAGCAGGTAATGCTTGCCGTCGACATATGATTGTACCGAGCACAATACAATCATCAACAGAAATCCTTCCGCCGGTCTCTACATCACGAACATAGGGGCTGCCCGTGAGAAGCGGGTTAGAATAGGCAAAATCCACAGTTGGGTTGCCCAACATTGCCGTATGCTGCCGTGTAAGATGGTCAGGCATGTACTGGTCATCTGAATCGAGGAAACAGAGAAATTCACCAACTGACTGTCGAGCTGCTAAATCCAGAGCTGCACCTTGCCCACTATTTTCCTGATGAAAAACCTGGATACGTGCATCAACAGAGGCAACATCCTCTACGTATGCCAAGGTGCCATCCGTTGAACCATCGTCCACAAGGAGACACTCCCAATCCGTAAACTCTTGCGCACGAAGAGAGGCAAGAGCATGGGGTAACGTTGAGCGGCGATTGTAGGTGGCCATGAGGACAGAAATTCGTGGCATAGATCAGAAAAAATGGTTTCAAGAGATTATAGCATGGTTTCGTCCGCGATCTTATGATATACTTTCATGAAAATTACTGCATTTTTCTCACCCCCATGGCTGTTGACGCACCAGTAAAAAACAATGATGCACGCACGGAAGAAATGCGTGACCTCTTGGCAGAACATGCCAAAATCACAACAGCGGAAAAAAAAGAGATTACGGAACTTGTTCAAAATCAGGCAGCAAGTAAAATGCCATTTTATAAACTGCTTCTCGATATACATGGTGGTGATATCAAGAAATTGGAGAAAATCCCTGTATTAGGTGGTATTTTCAGTGCGCTTTTGGCGGTGCAGGGATTTGTGAGTTTTTGGCTGACTGGCAAAAGTCCAATACAATCCAAGGGCAGTGAGCAAAAGAGTGGACAAGAGGGGCGAGATGTACTTGCGGAAACAGGCCGCATTCTCGAGCGGCTTCCTGTACGCAGTAGCGCCATAGTGAAAAAGCTCGACCCCCATAGTTTTGATCAGCCCCGAGGAAACAGGAAACACAAGTCAATTGATATTGCAGTGCCGTCCGGTGAACCCGTGTATGCTGCATTTCCAGCAACTGTTACCAATATTGTCCCCGTACAGCGTGGTGTGAATTCCATTGTGTACCTCACAGATAGCTCAGGGAAGACCGTAGTGAAATACATTCACCTATCAAAAATTCATGTAAAGGTCGGCGATAAGGTAACAAAAGACACGGTTGTTGGTTTATCGGGCGGTATTCCAGGGACACCAGGTGCTGGAACATCGCAGGGCGCACATCTGCACATGGAAATCATTCATAATGGGGTGCATACAAACCCCTACCAGCACTTGGTCAATTGCTCCGACTGTACGCCAAATTTGAAAGCATAAAAAAAGAGCCACCCGAAGGCGGCTCTTTTAGCAGAGGCTACTATTTTTTACCAAATCCCTTTATTGCTTCTAGAACATCTAGAGGGACCATCCACACTGTCGTGTTGGATTGATCGGAAGAAATATCGTTGATTGCCTGCAGCGTACGCAAATGTAGTGCACCTGGGACAGAATCCAAGGTCTTCGCTGCATCGGCGATATTTTGCGCTGCCATCTTGTCACCTTCTGATTGAATAATGACTGCACGGCGCTCACGCTCAGCTTCCGCTGCCTTTGCGATGGTGCGTTTGAGCGATTCTGGCAAAAGTACGTCTTTAATATCAACACTACTAATATCCACCCCCCACTGGCTCGAGGCTTCATCGATCACCTCAGAAATGCGTGCACTGATCTCGGTGCGTTTTGAGAGAAGTTCATCGAGGGTCACCTCACCCGCAGCAGAACGTATGGTTGTTTGCGCCAACTGAGAAACCGCCACGAAAAAATTCTCAACTTCAATAAATGCTTTTGCTGCATCCACAACACGGTAGTAGACCACTGCACTAATTTGAATGGGGATATTATCCTTTGTAATGGTGTCCTGACTCGGCACCTCGACAGCCTTCACACGCATATCGATTTTTACCATCGACTGAAACACCGGAATAATAAGGCGCCAACCTGGCCCCTTCGTGCTTGTATACCGACCCATGGTAAATTTAATACCTCGTTCATACTGATTGACCTGCCGAAGAACAAAGGGGAAGAAAATGACGGCAAAGACAATGAGAGAAATGATGACTTCAGGTGACCAGCTCATAGCGGTAGGAATAGGAAGTAACATCTTCACGCTACCCCAAAACTGTTGCATGACAAGAGGAAAGGACGTAGAAAGAGTGTGTACAAATTACCACCATACATGAAAGCAATAATCCTTTGTGGAGGAGGCGGAACACGACTTTGGCCACTGAGTCGCGAACAATCCCCCAAACAATTTCATAGACTCGTAAATAACTACTCCCTTCTGCAAGATACGGTGAGGCGTATTTCCCCCATGGTGAAACCAGAGGATATTTTCATCTCCACCAATAAACAATTTGTCGATGAAATTACCTTTCAGCTTCTCGATGTTCCTGAATCAAACATCATCGCAGAGCCTTCGAAAATGGACAGTGCACCCGCCATTGGACTTGCGCTGATACATCTCCTCAAAGAGATGAAAGATCCTGAGGAACCCGTCGTCATTCTCCCTTCCGATCATTTATTTGGTCATCCAGAACGATTTCTCACCTATCTTCAGAGGGCAGAGACCTTTGCAAAATCCTCTGCATCACACGTCGTGACCTTAGGCGTACGACCAACCTACCCGGCGACTACCTATGGGTACATCAAAATGTCAGAGGAACTGACCGACAACGTGTTTCAAGTTGAGCGTTTTGTGGAAAAACCTGATCTGGAGCGAGCACAGTCATATAGCGAATCCTGGGAATATTTGTGGAATTTGGGTATATTTGTCGTGCGACCCGCCGTCCTGCTTGAGTTGTTTCAAACACACCTACCGAGCACTTTTGCCGCGCTTCAGGAGCTACAGGGAGCACTGGGAACAGACAGGTATGAGGAAATTCTACCCGCCGCCTTCCGCAGTATGGATAAAATCTCTATAGATTTTGGTATCCTGGAAAAAACGCCGCATATCGCCGTCGTGCCGGCAGACGGTCTTGGATGGACAGACGTTGGGAACTGGCGCGAACTCAAGGCTGCCCGCAGTGATTCTGATGAAAAAGGGAATGTGACACAGGGGCAGGTGGTCACCGTTGACACGAAAAATTCCTTGATATTTTCACAGGGGAAAAAAACCGTTGCCGTGCTTGGCTTAGAAAATATGATCGTTGTTGATACGGAAGACGCTCTCCTAGTTATGCCCGCGGAGCGCGCTCCTGAAATTAAACTCCTCGTTGACGAGATCAAAGCAGAGAAACTCAATGACTACTTGTAGTTTCTTATTTATTCACGTCCAATACACTCATGGCAGGCAGCTGGTATGAAATTAAACATAAGAAAAATAAGGCAGATAACAAGCGTGGGGTAACCTTTACCAAACTGGCTCAAGCGATCACCATGGCGGTGAAACAGGGGGGAGGAGATCCCACCATGAATGCAGCTCTTGAACTGGTACTTCGCAAAGCAAAGGCGGCGAACATGACGAACGACATTATTGAGCGAGCCATAAAAAAAGGGAAGGGAGAGTCTCTTGGTGAAAGTGAGCTCGTAGAACTTCTCTACGAAGGATACGCCCCCTTGGGCATTCCCATGCTCGTTGTCGCTCTCACTGATAACCCAAACCGAACAGTGGCGCATGTCCGCCATATTTTTTCGAAATACGGCGGGAAGTATGCAGAGAGTGGATCCGTGAGTTTTCAATTTCAGAGGAAAGGTATTTTTCAGATCCGCCTGACGGATGACCTGGAAAGCAGTGAACTTGCCCTCATGGATGCAGGTGTGGAAGACTATGTCTTTCTCGAACCAAGTCTTGTGGAGGCCGTTTGCCCTCCAACGGAACTTGGTCGAGTCAATACAGCACTTAAGGAGGCGGGACTCAGCGTCGAAGAAGCAAAACTAGGCTATGTTCCTCTACAGTCGACGGTCATTGAGTCTGAAGAAGACATGCAAACACTCGCCAACTTCATTGATATGATGGAAGATAATGATGACATTCAGCAGATTTATAGTACGATTAGTATGAAATCATAGCACGCCATGGAAAGAAAATTTCGCATACTCAAAGCCATTATAGAAAGTTTTATTGTCTCTGCAGAGCCTGTGGGGTCGAAGTTTTTGCTGGAGAAAATGGATATGGATGTGAGTCCAGCGACTATCCGCAATGATATGTCATGGCTGGAAAAGCACGGACTCCTCTATCAGCCCTATACCTCCGCCGGGCGTGTGCCGACCACCCACGGTTTTCGTATGTATGTCGATGAACTCATGGGGGAGTCTCACGTCTCTGCCATGGCTCAGGGAGACATAGCTGTGGATAGTCTTAAGCGTCAGGTAGCGGAAGACCGCATTTATTATGCCGTTAGTCTTCTTGCACGCACTTGTGGAGGCGTGAGCTTTGCAACGATTCCGCCGCATGGGAAAGCCTACTATCTCGGCCTCTCGAATATCCTCCAGACGCCTGAGTTTACGAATAGCATGGAAGCCTCGACAGTGGTCAAGGTTCTCGAGGACCAGGAACTGTTTTTAGATTTGCTGCACCAACTCCCAATCGATGATGAGGTACGTGTCTTCATTGGGGAAGAAAATATACTTCCAGAAATTCAAAGCTGCAGCCTTATTGCCGTGACCTTCTCCTCTGCAACACTGGGCGATGGTATTCTTGGCATACTCGGCCCGAAGCGCATGAACTACGCATTTAATATGGCAGCACTCAACCATGTGCGCAGTGAGCTCTCGAGCTAAGATTCTAAAAAAGCCCCTCGGAATCGGAGGGGCTTTTTTACTATTTGCCTACGCCGCGTTTCCTGTTTTCTTGGGTACCTCAATACCGGCGTCGATAAAGTATTGCGCAAACTGTTCTTCACTCAGTTCTTCCGTTGCAAGCAAGTCCTTCGCCATAACATCCATCAGTTTCTTATGTTTGGTAATAATGGCCCGCGTTTGCGCATAGGTTTCGTCGAGAATGCGGCGCACTTCTTCATCGACCTTCTGCGCCGTTTGTTCACTAAACCCTCGCGTCTCACCCATATCACGACCAAGGAAAACGTTTTTATGCGTTTCCAGCACAACACCACCAATGGCATCACTCATTCCATAGGCCGTCACCATTTTTCTTGCTATCTCAGAGGCGCGCTCCAGATCATTCGATGCTCCCGTCGTCACATTCTCAGCTCCGTAGAAAATTTCTTCCGCAGCACGACCACCGAGAAGAGAGGCAATCTCATTGAGGAATTTTGCCTTCGACTGAAGGTGGACGTCCTCATCAGGAATAAACCATGTCACACCCAAGGCCATGCCCCGGGAAATGACGCTCACTTTATGGACAGGATCACAATGAGGAAGCATGTGGCCTACAACAGCGTGTCCTAGTTCATGATAGGCAGTCAGTTTCTTTTCGTAGTCAGAAAGTCGGCTGGACTTCTTTTGTGGACCGAGAGCGACTTTTTCAAAGGCTTCCGTAATTTCACTATTGGATATGAGTTTCAGACCACGCTTTGCTGCAAGAATTGCAGCCTCATTCAAGAGGTTTTCAATATCTGCCCCCGTAAAACCAGGGAGTTTTTTTGAGAGAGATGCAAAATCGACATCTTTTTCGAGGGGTTTTTTTCTTGCGTGCACTTGAAGAATTTCTTCTCGTTCTTTCAAATTTGGCCGATCAATAAGCACACGACGGTCGAAACGACCTGGTCGGAGAAGAGCAGGATCGAGTACATCAGGACGGTTCGTCGAGGCCATAACGATGATATTCGTGTCCATTTCAAAACCATCCATTTCCGTGAGGATCTGATTCAGGGTTTGTTCACGTTCATCATGCCCACCGCCTACTCCAGCGCCCCGTTGACGACCCACCGCATCAATTTCATCGATAAAGACTATCGCAGGTGCGCTGCGTTTAGCTTTTTTAAAGAGGTCGCGAACACGTGACGCTCCCACGCCGACAAACATTTCCACAAACTCGGAACCGGAAATGGTAAAGAAAGGAACATCTGCTTCACCGGCGACAGCGCGTGCAAGCAGCGTCTTACCCGTACCGGGAGGGCCGTATAAGAGAACACCCTTGGGAATTTTTGCACCCATTTTCAGATATTTCTTTGGGTTCTTTAAAAAGTCGACAATATCCAGCAGGTCTTCTTTAGCTTCATCAGAGCCCGCGACGTCTTTAAAATTTGTTTGATTCCGTTCTTTATCATGCAACTTTGCTTTGCTTTGACCAAAGGTAAAGGCGGAATTTGCATTCCCCTGCGCCTGGCGCATGACAAACAAAATAAGAATAAAAACGATAAGAATAGGTCCAAGGGCAGAGATGAATCCTGCAACAAAGTTTTCTACACGCTTATCACGCCCGGAAACCGGAATGCCGTTGGCATTATTAACCATATTCAGGTCCGCTGCTGTGGTACCAGGTGGCAATACGGCCTTAATTTTTGCTCCTGAACCTGTGTCGGCGTAGACAATATTTCCATCAAACTCAATTTTCACCAAAGATGGTGGCGTTTCATTAAAACGCTTCACCAGCTCTGTTACACTGATCTCCTGTGTTTGCTGGCCTGCGCCGTAGGGGCTGAAAAATGAAAAGGCTGCACCCGCAAGGAGTACAAGGATCAGAAACGTATAAAAGGAGTTATTATTCTTTTTTGCATTGGGTGCTTTTTTCGGCACCTGCTTAGGAGATTCTTTTTTCATTGAAAAGTCAGAAAAGTGAGAAGAAAAGAAACAGATTCTTTCCATGACCCATTGTACAGACTCGTGTTCACATCGCAAATTTATCTTGATGAAACCCAAAGTCCCCTTGAGATTCTCGAGGAAGGTTCTAGTATAAAATCACCTATACTTTTTCATTGTTCACCATGGGCAAAGGACTTCTCATAGTAATAGATGGAATTGATGGCTCTGGAAAGACTGTGCAAACGAAACTGCTCTGCGAGCATCTTGAAAAGCTTGGCCATAGAGTCGAAACTCCCACCTTCCCACGGTATGATAAGGAGAGCTCCTATTTTGTCCGCAAGCTCCTTCGAGGAGATTTGGAAGAGCAGGGAGGTGCGCAGCCGCACATTGCGTCGATGTTTTATTCCTTTGATCGCATGGATGCTGCGCCAGAACTCAAAAGTGAACTAAACAAAGGCACTATACTTGTGTCAAATCGGTATACGTCATCAAATGTCGGGCACCAGGGAGGGAGAATTGAAAATTTTAAGGAACGAAAAGCCTACTATGCATGGCTCGATCATTTTGAATATGAGCAACTGAGAATCCCGCGCCCGGACCTTGTGCTATACCTTCATGTTCCCGTCAGTGTTGCACTTGCTATGATTGAGCACCGTTTTCACGAAGAAAAACGCACCTCAAAAGACTTGTACGATAATGCGGAACACCTGAAAAAAGCCTACCAGTCCTATGGAGAAGCCGCTGAACTGTTCCCCTATTGGGAAACGGTGGAATGTATGGAAGGGGATGCGTTTCTGCCTCCAGAAAAAGTCCACGAGCGCGTTTGGGCAATTGTTGAACCCTTCCTAAAGAAACATGCGCTATAGTGCCGTTTTTGCCTACAGCACTTGCCGAATTGGCGCATAGGTTTTTCGGTGCACATCTAAAGCGCCAAATTGGGCAAGTGCATCCCGGTGTTTTTGCGTGCCGTACCCTTTATGTTGCGCAAAATTATACCCTGGATACATCTCCTCGTAGGCACAAAGGAGCCTATCTCTATGTACTTTCGCGACGATAGATGCCGCAGAAATGCAGGGAAATCGACTATCACCCCGAATATAGGAAAAATGGGGAATAGAAAAAGTGAATCGATCGTTGCCATCCACCATGGCAAGGGGGGTAGCGGTAGGATCAAGGACAGCAAGAAGCTCTTTTAGTGCACACTCCATTGCTGCATGCGTTGCTGCCTTGATGCCCTTAGCATCGATGTCCTCATGGGACACCACACCAACACCAACATAGGCTTCGTTTATTATCCTTTGAAAAAGGTTCTCTCGCTGTTTAGGGGAGAGAACCTTAGAGTCAGCCAACCCCTGTATAGGTGATGGCAGGTAGACGGCTGCAGCAACAACTGGACCTGCCCAGGCACCGCGACCCGCTTCATCAATACCTATACGATAGTGAAGAGAGTAGCTCTGCATTTAGGCAGGGAGATGTGCTTTGATATTTGCGATAAGTGCATCCTTTGTCTCTGCAGGATGAAATCCAGTCAATTCCGCAACAACTTTTCCATTGCGGAAAAATTTCATATTGGGAATTCCCTGAATCTCAAACTGCTCTGCAAGGTCCGCATGCTCATCGACATTGATTTTCGCAACAACCAATTTTCCGGCAAATTCCGGCATTTCACTTATTTCGTCAAGCAAAGGAGCAATCATACGGCAAGGTCCACACCAGGGTGCCCAGAAATCCGCAAGAACAACGGCTGCATTACTTGCATCCAAAACATCATTTTGGAAAGAACTACTTGTTACATCGATATGTGCCATACGCGCATTATTAAGAATTGAAGGAACGTGACGATTGTGCGTCTTTGTTCTTATTCATTTTGAGCCTACTTTCGTTATTCATCAAGGAAAATTTTTTGGCATCGCACTTGGCTGCTCATGCCAATAAAATACTTTCTTTTTGACGTCAAGACATGAGTATTGCTCTTCGCAAAAAACTCTATAGAGTAGTTAGTGGATATTTATAGATGGCAACTGCAAGGTATGCACAGTGAGTTGCCCTCGACCATCCAACTATTTACCCTTTCTAACACTGTGTTTTATGGCTACAGCCACCGCTACAGCTATGGATCAGTATCTCGAACAGACGAACACCGAACTCGCATTTTTTGAGCTTGGGAGCGTTATTGAAGGAGATATTATTCACAAGGACAAGAGCTTGATTCTTGTCGATCTTAATGGAGTTGCTACTGGTATTATTGCCGGTCGTGACCTGAATGATTCTGCGAACACCAAAGATTCTCTCAATATCGGTGACCGCGTTACTGCCGTGGTTATTGGCGATGAGAACCCTGACGGTCTCGTTGTCCTTTCACTCCGAAAGGCATCACAGATCCGCGCATGGGATCGATTTAAGGAAATGTATGACAACAAAGAAACGCTGACCGTGAAAGCACTGGAAGCGAATAAGGGAGGTCTTCTCCTCGAAATGGATGGCATCAAAGCCTTCATTCCTGTATCACAGCTTGCACCTCTGCACTACCCACGTGTGGAAGGCGCAAATTCAGAAAAGATTCTTGAGCGTCTCAATGCACTCATTGGTATCGATTTCACCGTTCGCATCATCAACATCGATGAAGAAGGACGCAAACTCATTCTTTCAGAGCGTGCAGCCATGGAAGAGCAGGTCAAGGAAGCTCTTGGCAAGCTTGAACCAGGTAGCCGTGTGAAGGGTAAGATCAGTGGAATTGTGAGCTACGGTATCTTCGTGACCTTTGGTGGTCTTGAAGGACTTGTCCACATCTCTGAAATTGCATGGGGGCACGTTTCCAGCCCAGGTAAGTATGGAAAGGTTGGCGACGAGGTAGAAGTACTCGTCATCGGCGTAGAAGGAGGAAAGATTTCTCTCTCTATGAAGCGTCTCAAGGATGATCCATGGGTCTCCATCGCACAGAAGTATAAGGAAGGTGACACGGTTGAAGGACCAGTTACTCGCCTCACTGACTTTGGTGCCTTCGTGCACGTTGAGCAGGACATCAATGGTCTTATTCACCTCTCTGAGATTTCTCACGAGGTCGTGAAGGATGCCAACGATTTCCTCAAGGTAGGTCAGCGCGTCAAAGCGAAGATCATTACGCTTGATCTCAAGGAGCATCGTATTGGTCTTTCCATCAAGGAACTTCTTCCAAAGCCAGAAGGCGCAAAGGAGGAAGCTGATGAAAAGCCTGCGAAGAAAGCAAAGAAGGAAGAAAAAGAAGAGTCTTCTGAGGAAGCAGCTGAGTAATCTCACTGCAAGAAGAAAAAGCCCCCATGCGGGGGCTTTTTTCGTTTACATGCATTATGTGTGTTAGAATGTGTAAAATACACACTCACATGCAAAAATGAATATTCTTATAACTGGAGCAACTTCTGGGATTGGTCTTGCAACGGCAGTACGTTTTGCAAAGGAAGGTCATCACATCATCTTGGGGTATTTCCAAAATAGTCCAGAACGACAAACGGCCGAGTTAAAAATTCAACAGGCAGGTGGAACATTTTCCCCCATGCATATTGATATTGCAGATCTGGAGTCCATTTCAGAGCTAGAAAACAACCTCGGCAAAACATCCACGCCCATTGATGTTCTGGTAAACTGCGCAGGCGTCTACGACGAACACGAGTTTCTGGACAGCACACCCGAGATTTGGGACCATGTTATTGGAACAAACTTGCGAGGCACCTACTTTATGACGCAGGTAATTGCGCGACAGATGGTGAGTGCAGGCCATGGGGCCATTGTCAATGTGGCTTCCGTTGCAGGAATCTACCCGCGAAAGAATCATTTGGAATATGCTATTTCAAAGGCAGGCATTATTCATATGACAAAATGTTTGGCACAAACCCTCGCACCGATCAGGGTCAACGCAGTCGCACCAAGCTATACCTGGAGCAAATTTATGGATTTTATGGAAGACAAAGAAAAAGTTGCCCAGAAAATAGCACAAATTCCCCTAGGTCGTTTCAATGACCCAGAGGATGTGGCAGAAAGCATCTTTTTTCTTGCTTCATCGAAGGCAAGAAATATCACAGGGGAAGTCCTCATCCTGGACGGCGGTCGAGGCGCACGTTTGTAGCATCTACTTCCTCAAGTCCGCAAAAAGCTCAAGGACTTCTCGCCCATAGGGTTTTTCGAAGAGTCGCTGATCTGTAATATAGACAGTCATACCGTCACTTTTTGCCGTGGACCAAACGAGATCCACCAACTGTTGCAGAAGGAGAGGAAGGCTTAAGGTGCCAAAATTTTGGTCGCCATAGTGTTCACGCCAATAGGCACTCATGGTTGCGGGGAAAGGCAATGAAGTAATGATCAGAGCGTCGGCTTCTACACCCATACCCTTTGCGTCCGCCGCGTTCGCCACAACAATCGCTTTGTCTTGATGGAGAAAACTATACCGCACCTTCCCGCGACCGCCAGTTTTTCCATTAGCAAGCACAGTACAAAGCTCTCCATGGAGTCCCGCATACAAAGCATCAAACACCTTATCCAGATGGGAACCCGATCCAGGACAAACCATTAGTTTGTTATGCTGCTTGCCTAGCATAGACAGTGCATCCACTGGTGAGAAGCTCGCGGAAAGCTCTTGTGAACATTCTCGATCAAGATGTACGTTCGGCAGCGACAAGGGATCAATTTCTACAATTTCCTGCACAGGAATAAAAGGAGAAAGTCGTCCATCTGTGTATCCCATGGCAAGCACAACATCGTCTCGGTTTTCAAACCAAGCCTTTTCTTCGGCAAGATCGGTTCGCTCCTGCACCAGCATCACGCCTTGGGGCAGACGCGACACAATAGACATGTATCGAGCATCGGTCAGTCGTTGGATACAGTTGTATACCTGCTCTTCCGCAAGGGTGATCAGTGAATCCAGAGCTATTTCCGCCTCCGTACCCGCCACATGTTCACGGAGAGTTTGCAACCCCTTTGCCCAGGTTTCCCCAAAGGAAAGAATGAACTCGGGAGTATCCGTGAGACTCACTTCCTTCTGATCGCTGCGAAGCAGCTTGGCAAGACCTGTAAACATGTAGCGAAGGACAAATTCGAGCTTGGCGACGTGTTCAGAGACCGAAACGCCATGCTCTTCTGCACGAGCACTGATATTTTTCAGACGGCTCGTGAGCTGATCAAAACTCAAATAGGCCTTTGAAGAAGCATGGAGATGCATCTCAAGCCGCATCGCATCGGAAACCAGAAATCGTGCGTCCGCAGGAATATGGTCTTTGAAGGTATGCCATGCATGGTAGGTCATGATTACATGTCCCTTTTTGGCGAAAAGCTCAGGAATACACGATTCATCGACCGCAAAGCGGGGAAGAAGAAATTTTTCCCGGTGTGTGATACTGAGTGCTGATTGATGGAGAGGGAATCGACGATCATCGGTGCGCAGGAGGCGAAGGGCAAACAAGGTTTCCTCAGCAGTCCAAACGTCCAGATCAGCAAAATGTTTTTTCACAGCTACGGTGACCATTTGCGAAGGATGATCAAAAAAGGCCATATCGTGCATGCTGGAAATCGCATCCCTGGCGGTTTCCATTTCCGCAGGGCTCACAAGAGAGACCGTCGGCATAGGCTGCGCATATACAAGTTCGAGAAAACGCGGAACACTGGGGCGAATACGTGCGACACGAGTGCCCGGGCCAGGAATCTGTAATGCTGAATCTTGCTCCACAGAAGGAAGCACGTGTGGTACTTGGGCAGATGGAATAGCGAGATTATAGAAATGCTTTCCTGACCATTGGGTACCTTTGGCCTGAAGTACATGCAACACTTTGTCGTGCATCGGATCCGCATCACGTTCATGAGCAAGAACACGCAACAGCTCATAGGTTGCAAGCACATCACCCATGGCTCGATGCTTTTCCGTATGTGGCAGACGAAGGTAGCTACTGAGCACCTCTAAGCTATGGGATGGCGCTTCAGGAAAATAGAGTGTCGCAAAATCACAAGAATCCACAAACCGCGATGCTGCAAGTGGCAGACCTTTTTGTGCCAGAAAATGCATATCAAACTGCACATTGTGTCCATAAATCGGTAACTCATTACCAAAAAATGCACGGAGTTCCTCGCGCACATTTTCCCAGGAAGGAGCTGTACTCAGCATTTCCGCAGAAATTCCCGTAAGTGCAGCAATGAACGGTGATACTTCTACACTTCCAGCAGAAACCAGTGATTGGTATCGATCCTCTATGCCATCAGGTCCGACACGAATTGCGGCAACATCAATTATGACATCACCCTTTTCTGGTGAGAGGCCCGTTGCTTCTAAATCAAATATTATTCCACGCATGCGAGAGTTTTGCAAAAGAGTACCTACCTAGGCTACGCAATGCAGGGACACCTTGCAAGGTAAAAAAGAGGCCTTCTGGTTGCCGAATACAAAAAATCACGGTACACATGTGCTATACTTTCTCTTTTCCTATGGAACAGGTTCGCCTCGCAAAATTCATCGCGCAAACCGGCTATGCAGCACGCAGAAAAGCAGAAGAACTTATTCTTGCAGGAGGTGTCACCGTCAACGGAAATCCGGCGACGACGGTAACGACCTTTATCAACCCCGACGTCGACCGCGTCGAAATTTTTGGTCAACCCTGCACAAAACCTGAGCATAATCTCTATATTGCCCTCCATAAACCTTCAGGGTATTTATCCACCACAACGGGAGATTCACGCAAAAAAGTACCTGACTTACTGCCCAAAGAAGCCACCGAGGGACGCCGCCTCTTTCTGGTTGGACGACTAGATAAAGAAACAGAGGGGCTCATTGTATTGACGGATGATGGTGATTTTGCGCAGCGCCTCATGCATCCCTCCTTTGAGAAGGAAAAGGAATATGAGGTCATCGTGCGTGGACGCATGGATGAGAAAGCGGCCACGACGCTCCGGAACGGCGTCGACATTATTGTTGAAGGAAAACCGTATCATACTTACCCAGCTAAGGTCGAGCATCTAACCAGCGACGGAAAAACTTCACGGTTTCATATCACTCTCGGAGAAGGGAAAAAACGACAAATCCGCCTGATGTGTGCAGCCGTCGGGCATCCCGTACGCTATCTTCGCCGTGTACGTATTGGTAGCCTTGAACTGGGAGATCTCCCTCTTGGGAAGTACCGGTTACTCTCCGAGCAGGAACGACAAGGTCTCATGAAAAATGCTGCATGAAGACTACCCCCCTCCTTCCCGCAAAGTTTTCTTTGTCAGAAATACTGTACTTTTTTTTGTACTGCATTGGTTCCTTGTTCGGTCTTCTCGCTCTCCGTGGTTTGCTTCTCCGCGCGATTCCAGCACTGAATGCTTTCCAGGACCTCGGAGCCATAACCTTGTTTTTTGCGTACCTCTTTTGGATTTTTGGTGCACTGGTCTTTTTTCGCCGTCATGATCAGTACTGGGGGCGATACACCGTTTCCACCCAGTTTCCGGGATGGCTTTGGACCATCGTGTATCCCGTTCTTCTTTGGGGAAGCCTTATTGGTATCCTTGCATTGCTCGCTACACTTGCGGGTGGCTCCATACCGGGTATTACAGGGGACGGCACCTCCATCGCACGCCTTCCACAGCAAGGTCTGGGAACATTTTTCCTCCTTCTCTCCGCAGGGCTTCTCGCTCCAATTGCAGAAGAGTTGATTTTCCGGGGAATTCTGCTCCCCTATTTTCTTCGCTTCACGACTGCACCCCTTGCTATCAGTCTTTCAGGACTCCTGTTCGCCCTAGCGCATATGCAAAGCGGCACCATCCTCACCCTGTGGATTCTTGGATCGGCGGCAGGTTTTCTCTGCTATAAAAGCGGCAATATCTGGCCCGCCATTATCTTTCATACAGTCAATAATGCACTGGCAATTTTTGTTGACTACACGAGTTGAGCCGCCAGTTCTCGCTCTTTTTTCGCGATGTCCGTCACCAGATCTATCGCTTGTTTGGGTGATTCCACCGTGACCAACTGCGGCCTATAATGGGTCGCACTATGTACTCCACGAACATAGGACGCCAGATGTTTACGAATCTCCAGCATGCCTCGATCTCCCTTATACTGATGAGAAAGCTCAATATGCCGAATAATCACCGGAAGTTTCTCCTCAAAGGTCATAGAGGAACTTGACCAGTTGGATCCGTCGAGCAGATGGCCCGCCACCTCTTTGATCAGCCAGGGGTTTCCAAAGGTAGCACGTCCGATCATCACGCCATCGAGATTACCTAGTTTTTCCCGTGCGGTTTCATAGCTTTTCACATCACCATTACCCATCACGGTGATGGGGATCGCTTTTTTCAGTTCGTAAATCATGGACCAGTCCGCTTCACCTTTAAACGCCTGAGCATAAGTTCGCCCGTGAATAGTAATGTGATCTAAGCCGGCCTCCACTAGGCGGGAAACAAAAGGAATTAATTGGTCGCTATCCTCCCATCCAAGTCGCGTTTTCACGGAAACAGGTATATCCACCGTTGCCTTCATCCGTTCAACAATTTTGCAGGCCAGGTCAATATTTTTCATGAGAGCAGAGCCATGCAGCGAGTTCACCACTTTCTTTGCAGGACATCCCATATTCACATCAATAGCATCTGCACCACACTGCTGTACATACAAGGCCGCCTTCGCCAAAATTTCCGGATCCTTACCGAAAATCTGCACGACCAAGGGAGACTCTGCCTTTTCCAGCTGGAGATCTTTTAATATGGGGGCCGCGCCGTACACAATACCGTCCGCCGACAAAAACTCGGTGAAGAGCACCGCACGCGGCTCTATTTCGCGCACCAAGAGGCGAAACGGCTGATCGGTGTAACCATCCATGGGAGCGAGTGTCACCATGGGCTTTGCTATATCTTTCCAAAACATGGGTGAAAGGGAAAATGAACTAGAGGGTTTATACAAGAAAAACCCTATGTTTCAAAGCACTTTTCCACAAAGCTAGTCGACGCAGCAAGAGTGATGCAGGCCATTTGGCCAGAAAGTAGGGAAGTGCGGCGTGGAGATTGTGCCGGTTACGATAGCAAAAGCGCAAAAAAAGGGGAACAACCAACAGTGGAAAAAACACCAGCACAAGTACTTCTCTGGGAAAGAGAAGCGGACCAAGGCGATCGGTAAAAAGACGCCTAGCTGCCGCAGGATACAGGGAATAATACCGCGGAATCTCGCTGATACGGTTTGACGCTCTATAGACATCACGTGGGTGCCCCCACCATGCAGCCCTGTGATAGACAATGAGATCGGGACGTTTTTCGCAGCGAAAACCTTCCGTTTCAAGTCGGAGTGCAAACTCTATATCTTCGTTATGGAGAGCACTGGCCGAAACATCAAAGCCACCCAAGGCGCAAAAGACGGTCCGTCGAACAAACAGGTGGGCACCGAGGGGGAAGTGCGCTGTGGGATTTTCCACGACGCGCTCTGGATAGACACGTCGGCCCTCATAGACAACGGCGCCACTAATCAAATCTGCTCGCGAACGACGGATTACCTCCTGGACACGTTTCCACCAACCGCGCGCTGGAACCACATCATCATCGAGAAATACATACCAATCTGCATCCCGCAGGGTCGTTCCCACATTACGCGCATAGGCTGCTCCCCGTGCAGTTTCCAGGCAAAACGTCGCTACCCGAAAATACCGAGCGATTTTTTCGACAGTCCTATCTGCACCATCAATCACAACACAAGTTTGCTCGCCCGCCCCTTCCTTGACCAAAAAGGCAAGCAACCGACGTAAGGGTTCTGCCCGATGATGCGCGGGAATAACGATGGCAATACTCATGTGATAGCAACTTCACGACGTCCATCTGGATGGAGGGTGCAGGTTACATGGAGGATTTTCGGTACATGCGGAAGAACATCCTCGAGAAATTTTGGCCACTCGACAAAGAATATACCCCGCTCTTTCCAGAAAAGCTCCATGATCCCCGCAACTTCGAGCTCCTCACGGGATACAGTGCGATATAAATCCAGATGGTGCATCTCTCTTCCATCGGGTAGGTCGTAACTTTTCAACACACTGTAGGTTGGGCTTGAAATCCCCTCGAGACCAAAGAGATGCGCAACTTCCTGCGTGAGCGTGGTTTTCCCTGCACCAAGGTCACCAGACAACAAAACGACCGCAAAAGACGCATCTTGCACTTGCTCATAAAGATACGCCGCCGCAGCCTTGAGACCAGTTGTATCAACGGAAGAAAAGCTAGTCATACGATGGGATTATTGCCCCATCACCTTACCTACTCCGCGTCTTTTTGCAACGCTTCCTGCAAAATCTCCTCGTCACCGTAATCCGTATCCGTCTGAGGAATAATCACATCTACCGTCGCCCAGTCTGTCTCCTGATGTTCTGGAACAATAATACTCACCTTGTCGCCAACCTCTCCCTTAAAATATGTCACAGAAGCAAGAAGGACGTTGTAGAGTTTTCCATTCGCAAGCACCTTATATTTTCCTCCATCGTAGGTCAGTGTTCCCATAATATTTTTGCTTTCCACCTTCTGAATTTGCTTGTATTTATAGCTTCCATCAGGGTGAATAGTCAGCTTGAGCAGGTCACCGGACACCAATTTTGATTTACTCGCATAGTTCGCTGGAACCGCATATTGGTGATTGTCTTTACCAATCATGCGCTCTCCATCAAAAACACCCTCAATAATTTTCAGGTCACCGTGCATTTCTGGAGCATTCACATCAGAAAGAGACTGCGTGAGAGACTGCTTTTGGACAATGCCTTTTGCTCCAGTTAGCTCTGAAAGCAAGTGTCTCGCAGAACGGACTGCTGTTTCTGCACTTTCAAGCATATCTAGTGCCAATGCGATTTTTTCGAGTTGGGACGCCACGGGTGTGTTTTTATAAGGTAATTCATGCATAAGTATACCACAAGGGGCCCCATTCGGACCTCTAGTATGACTTGCGTCGTTTAAAAAACATGACAATGAGATCAGAATGCCTCGAGAGTTGACATGAAGCGGCCAAAACGTAGAATGAAGCAGACATTTTGCACTATTGATCCCGACCGGTTCCATGAAGTTATCAGACCTCCAAGCCCAGCTAGGCGCACGCACCACAAAAGAATTACGCGATATTATTCACCGACTCGGTTATGAGATCAGTGCCACTGCCCGCAGTGTCTCCGATGATATCGTTCCGGAAATAGTTTCCCAATACAAGGAAGATCATGCACCTCTTCTTCGTCGTTCCGTCGAAGAAGACACATCCGGAGCCGATATTATTCCCACCAAGGATGCACTATTTTCCCATTCCTCAACCGTAGAGGTGGAGGATGAGGAAGACCGAAAACGCAAGAAACGTGAGGAAAACCGTAAGAAAGCTGCCGATAAGAAAAAAGAAGAAGAGAAAAAAGCAGCGGAAGCACAGGCAGCCCGCAACAAGAAAAAAGTGGAAGTAAAGACCCTGAGTGTCAATGCTGGGGCAATAGCACTGGATATTGATCTGGAATCCGATGAAGAAACCACTACTGACCTCGACGAGGAAGAAGAGCTTGATCAGACCATTAATCGCGTCGAACGTCAGGAAGAGCGTCTTAGTCGCAAAGCACAAAAGAAAGTCGCACGAGTGGACGATGAGGATGAAGAAGATGAAGAGATACAGCTAAAAAATGAACATCGCAAAAAAGCGGAGGTCGATCTCACCCCAAAGGACAATGTGACGATTCCTGAACTGATTTCTGTTAAGGAGTTTTCAGAAAAAATTGGTATTCCAGCGGGAAAAATTATTGCAGAACTTCTCAAAAATGGTGTCTTCGTGACCATTAATCACAAAATTGATTTTGATACAGCTGCCCTTATCGCTAGTGAATTTCAACTCACCATTAAAAAAGAGGAATCGACCTTCTCCACGACAGACCTTATGGTGGGAAACCTGTCGAAAATGCTGGAAAATGAAGACCCTTCAACCCTTTCTCCACGCGCACCCATCGTCAGTATCATGGGACACGTTGACCACGGAAAGACGTCGCTTCTTGACTACATCCGCAAATCAAAAGTAGTTTCCACGGAGGCGGGTGGTATTACGCAGCAAATTGGTGCCTACCAGGTGGATATTCAAGACAGACAAATTACTTTTTTGGACACACCAGGACATGAGGCCTTTACCGCCATGCGTGCCCGTGGCGCGAAGGCTACCGACATTGCCATTCTTGTTGTTGCCGCTGATGAAGGTGTGAAGCCACAAACGATTGAAGCAATCAATCACGCACGCGATGCTGGAATTCCTGTCATCGTTGCACTCAATAAAATGGATAAAGAGGGCGCACAGCCCGATAAGGTTATGGCCGAACTTGCAGAACACAATCTTGTGCCAGAGGCGTGGGGTGGCGATACCATCATGACGCCCATTTCCGCGAAAACAGGTGAGGGGATTGAAACCCTTCTCGAAATGATTCTCCTCGTGGCGGATATGGCGAATCTTCGCGCGAATCCGAACCGACTTGCCCTCGGAACCATTATTGAAGCCCATCTCGACCCAAGTATGGGGCCCGTTGCAACGGTCCTTGTGAGCACAGGAACACTCAACCTTATGGATAACTTTGTTGTTGGTGAAGCTTATGGTCGTGTGAAAATCATGCTCTCATCCCGAGGAAAGCGTCTCAAAACTGCTGGTCCAGGAACACCTGTCCGTATCGCAGGGTTTTCCGAGACTCCTCATGTGGGCGATATTCTTCAGGCAGTCACCTCTGAGCGACTGGCCCGTGAAAAAGCCGTCGAGGTGAAATCACTGCGTGCAAGTTCTTCCTTTAAAGCCGGAGTTGGCGTGACCTTTAACGACCTCATTTCCCGCATCGGTCAGGGCGATCTGAAACAGCTCAAAATTGTGTTAAAAGCAGACACAAAGGGATCCCTGGAAGCTGTGCGCAACTCCCTCCTCAAACTCAATACCACAGAGGTAGAAGTGACTATTATTCATAGTGGGGTAGGGAATGTCACAGAAACTGATGTGCTTATGGCATCAGCAGCGCAGGGGCTGATTATTGGCTTTAATGTTGCCAGCTCACCACAGGTCGATAAGAGTGCGGAAAAGATGAATGTCACCATCAAGAATTACCGCGTCATTTACCACCTGACGGAAGAAATTGCGAGCCTGCTTTCCGGCATGCTTGATCCAGAACTTCGCGAGGTGCATCTTGGTGACTTCGAAGTGATGCAAATGTTCTTCTCGTCGAGAAAATATATGATTATCGGTGGTCGCGTTCTCAAGGGCAAGCTCTATGCCAAGGCAGATGTGCGCGTCATTCGTGGCGATAAATTAGTCGGTGAAGGAAAAATTGATTCCCTCCAAAAGGGAACAGAAACCGTTCAGGAAATTGGTGAAGGTCATGAATGTGGAATACGCTTTATCAGTAAATGCACACCGGAACCAAAGGATATTTTTGAAGTGTACAAAATTGAACGTATTGAGCGCACCTTATAATTCTTTGATGTATGCACAGCAGTAGGAAAGATGAGCTCAAAGTTGCTCTGGTCACCGATTGGATGACCAGTTTTGGTGGAGAAAACCGCGTCCTGCTTGAATTGTCCAATCTGTTTCCAAAGGCACCTATCTATACCACCGTATATCGCCCAGAGGAGCTGCCCATGTTCAAAGGTCGCGAGGTCATCACCTCCTTTTTAGATAAACCGCCCTTTTCCTGGTTTGCACGCAAGAAGTTTCAACTCTTCCTGCCCTTTATGCCCCTTGCCTTCGAGAGTTTCGACTTCTCGGGGTATGACTTGGTTATCTCCAGTAATCATTCCTGCAGCAAAGGTATTATTACAAACACGGATACGCTCCATATTGCCTATTGCCATTCCCCCATGCGCTATGCCTGGGAAAATTCCCATCGGTACCTCAAGGAAAATACCCCCCATCTACCGTTTGTGAAGGGCGCCGTTGATCGCATGATTCATAACATCCGCATTTGGGACAGGCTTGCCTCAGATCGCGTTGATGCCTTCATTGGAAATTCATCGTATATTGCCGGTCAAATTGCAAAGTTTTATCGCCGACCCAGCACCGTCATTTATCCACCTGTCGATACGAAACGTTTTGCAGGAACTTTTGATAAACAAAACTACTTTCTCGCAGGTGGTCGCCTCGTTCCGAACAAGCGGTTTGATATCATAGTGGATGCCTTTAATGCAACGGGGCTCCCACTCAAGATCTTTGGCAAAGGTCCTGAACGTGAGCGACTTATGGCGAAGGCGAAATCCAATATTGAATTTCTTGGTTTTATACCAGAAGAGGAGGTTCCTACCTTGTTTGGAGGCGCTCGTGCCTTTATTGTGCCGCAAATAGAAGATTTCGGTATCGTGACCGTCGAAGCCATGGCCGCGGGAACTCCCGTTATTGGCCTCGGGAAGGGTGGCACGGCCGAACTTGTGATCCCTGGGAAAACCGGTGTCCTTATGGAAGAACAAACGGCAGAGTGTTTAACGGAAAAACTTCTTGCCTTTGAGGACTCTCTTTTTTCTCCTACGGTGCTTCAGGACCATGCAGCGCAGTTTGATACGCAGCGTTTCATCACACAGCTGTCCCAATATGTCGACGACACGCTCCTTCGTTGGAAACAAAGCCGTGGCCGTGGTATCGTTTTCGATCAACATTCTTAACTTTTCAAACCTCCCTTTATGGAACTCATCTACCTTTTACAGATTCTTCAGCGTCACATCATTAAAGTGCTTCTCATATCTCTTCTAGCGGGAGCAGGCGCCTTTGGATATGTGAAATATCTCATGCCGGTGGAGTATAAGAATACGATTGTCTTTTCCACGACCACAAAGGTAGATCCCACTCGCCTCATCGATGCAAACTACGATCCACTGTCCTACTTTGAATCGGCGGACCGTTTTGCAGAAGCCATCATTGGTTGGTTCCGGAATCCTTCTGTCTTTACGGATCTCCGAGACCGCGTCCCAGCAGCAAAGGATCTCCCTCTCGACAGCATGATTAAGGTGCGTAAACAGGAGAAACAAAATTTGAATATTTTGTTCACCGCGTCCAGCAAGTCTCTCGTGGAAGATTTGGGTACTGCACTCCAAAATTATCTCAAGGAGCGTGTCGCGAAAGTGAACGAGGCGAGTAACTCCAGCTATGATCTGGTGGATTTTCAATCCACGATTGAAGAGTCAAAAACAAGTAGTGTGCTCGCTGCAGGTGTCGCCTTTACCGCCGTCTTTATTCTCCTTTGTCTTTTGGTTATTCTCATCGATCTCCTGCGGGGCGTCGTCTTGTTTCCCCATCAGGCCGAGCAGATTTTGGGCAATACCTCTCTTGGAAAACTCTCTCATATTCATGATCTCCGTGCTCTCGCTGCACTGCTTGCAAAAGAGGGAGGCACGGCACTTATCGTGGATACCCATGCACCAAAGGAAGCCTCTGCTCTAGCTATCGCGAAGGAAGCTTCCAGTCTTCTCGCTCAAAAAACTGTCCTCATCGAGGGGAATGCTGGTAGTACTGGCCTTCTGGAAGCGTCAGGCGTTGGAAGCCGACTTGGCAAAGTGAAGGGATTCTTTGATAATCTCTCCGCAGAAGAGCTCGTCAAGGTTGCCATGCAATTGCACCCTGAGGATCCTCTCCTCCGTTTTATCGGAAGCGGACAGGGGCGAATACCAAGTACAACCCATATACAGGCTCTTTCTGATGCGCATGATGTCGCCATTCTTTCTGCTTCACTACCTGAAAGCCCCTATGTCTATCTCCTTGAAGGTGTACTTATGGTCGTTGTGGTGAAGGTCGGCGTGACCAAACTGGCAACCCTGCGACATATAGCGCAAGTCAGTACAACAGATCGTGTGCTCATCTTTGCTTCATAAATCCATCTCCATGCGCAAAGCGCTTGCTTTCCTTCTTGTCTTTGCGCTCCTCTGGAGCATTGTTCCTGCTCGGTTTTCTGTGCAGTATTCCGTCCAGGCGCATTTTACCGACCTTACCCAGTCGTACACCTTTACACCGCATAGTGTCCTTACGGCTGAGTTTCCTGCTCCCGCTTCATCCCTTGCACTGACTTACAGTACAACCAGTGGCGATGAGATCGATTTTCTTGTGCGCTACCTAGAGGCAGGCACCTGGAGTGACTGGGAAGTGCTGCATACCGATGAAGACATGACCAGAGAAGAGGACTACAAGCGATTTTCTGAACGCATCTATCTTCCCCAAAGCCCATCGTTGGAGCTGAAAGTGCTCGCCGAGGGCCCCGTGGAATTTACACACCTGGAAGCAATCAGTTTTGAAACCAAAAATCACATAGACTTCACTCTCGCACCACGAAGAGCAGATGCCCTGCAGGATGGCCTCATTATCACTCGAAGCGAATGGGGCGCCGATGACAAGTATTTGTTTGCCGAGGGGTGGAATACAGCGCGTGATGAATTGTGTGCAGCAAAATCCTGGTACTGTGGAAGTTCTGAAGGCAGCAGCGATGCCATACAAAAAAAAGCAGCTGCCGTTGCCGCAGCCTACCCGGAAGATGTCAAAATCGAAGAACGTATTCCTTCCGTGGGTGGCAAGGAGCTTGCCTGGGCCGTGAACAAATCAGCAAAGATTCGCAAATTGTTTGTGCACCATACGGCGGAACTGAATAAGGACCAAAACGGTGATGGTGTGATCAACCGCCAAGATGAAGAAATCGCCCTCAGAGGAATTTACTACTATCACTCCATCGTCCGTGGATGGGGAGATATCGGATATAATTTTATCGTCGGCCCTACTGGGAATATCTATGAAGGGCGTTTCGGTGGTGACAAAGTTGTTGCGGCCCATGCAGTTTGGCGCAATATTTCCTCCATAGGCGTATCCGCCATGGGAAACTTTGAATCGGAAACCGTTGGTGCGAACCAAAAGGCGGGGCTTGCAAAAATCCTCGCCTACCTGAGCAAAAAATACAATCTTGACCCCACAGGAACATCGCTATTTTACGGCAAAACGACGGACAGTATTCTGGGTCATCGCGACTCGGACGAAGCGGCGACCGCTTGTCCTGGAAAAGATCTCTATGCACAGTTACCGAGTCTTCGGCAACTGACAAAGGACAGCATGAGTGGGATCGATGTGACACCTACGGGTCCTCTGGGAACTATCAGCAACGCAAAGTTTACGAGTTCCTTTAACCCGCTTGAAACACCAGCACAATTTGGACCGGGAGAAACAAAAAGCATCACCCTAACCCTCGTGAACACAGGCACGGAGACCTGGGACACCTCCACATTTTTAAGCATCGTGGATGCTCCGAAGGGAGCCTTTCGCGTCCTTTCCGGCGACGCTTCAGCAACTAAAGCTGCCTACCTTTCCTCCATTACCCCTCCAGGCGACACCGGGGAATTCAAGCTCACCTTGCAAAATCGCTATGCAGGTTTCAGTGGCAACATCAATATTCTTCCTGTTGCCGGCGGTCGATTTGCCATGAACGCTTTTCCACTACCCGTGACCATGCAAAAGGGAACCGTCGCCTTTAGTGATGCTTCCGCAACACAAACCTATACGAGCTATACATTTGGAGAGCCTATACGAGGCACTGTGCGCCTGAAAAATTCAGGCAATGTCACCTGGGAAAAATCTGGAGCCAGCAGTGCCTATATTGAGGTGGCTACAAGCTCGGCTGATGGCACTTTAACGCCCCTTCCGGACCGCACAGAACTACCCAAAGATGTGGCACCAGGTGGCTTCGTCGATGTGCCATTTGTGGTCACAGCACCGCTCAGGGAGGGAAATTTTACCCTGGTATTTACCCTTCGCATCAACGAGGAAGCCAGTCTTTTTGGAACACCGGTACGAACAGCCGTCTCTATAGTGCATCCAGGTGAGCACAGTCGCCTGAAACTCGCCTTTAACCCGACGGCGACGGCGGATCTCACCACCTCCATCGATGCCGCAGGCACCTATGTCATGTATGTCACGAACACATCTCAGGCGACCTGGGAAAACCTCTCTGTGCTGGAGCCAACGCTGACATTGCCAACGACGGCAGGGCTCCTGACCCTGGAAAAAGGTGTCTTTGATGCGCGAACACTTGAACCCGGGAAAACTACTGCTCTGCGCTTCCCATTTCAAACAAATTATGTTCCAGGAACATTTACCGGTGCCTTTTCTCTGAAAATTGGCGAAAAGGATTTACTAAAACCCATCAACAAAACTGTCACTGTGGCAGACAAAGAGCTTCGTGCTTCTCTTCTGACCACGAGTGTCTCCCAAAAGACCGCATCAAGCACCCTCAGCGTCAAGAACGCAGGAGCAGTCACCTGGCGTCCTGGTAAAGTTTCGATTCTCCTCGCCGGAACCTTGCGTGCACCTATGAATGGTGACGCTGCCGTTTCACCGGGACAAACTGCAACCTTCACGATACCCACAGGAAGTGTCACTGCTTCCGGTGTCCAGCTTGCCCTAAGTCTTGAAGGACGTATAGATACTATCGATCTGGGTCTCCTCACAAAAAAAGTTGCCGGGGCTATTCCGTTGGACTTTGGATCGTTTTTGGAGTTTTTCCCTCTCCGGTAAACCCAAGTCCCACCACATACACCTCTCGACTGCGATCCCTTGTAGCATCAGGCTTCACAATGCGCACATCACGAAAAAGTTTTTTTGTATGGCGAAGAAAACGGTCAAAATCCTCCCCCTGGAATACTTTCATAAGACAGGGGCCGCCTCGTTTTAAATGCTCTTTCGCGTACCGGAGTACTTCGTAGGAAAGTTCAATACTACTCCAGTGATCTACATCTTTCATGCCCGTTGTTTTTGGCGCGAGATCACTGACCACCGCATCAAAAGGTGCAGGGTGTTTCTCACGCACAAGCGCATGTGTTTCCTCAGTAAAAATATCGCCCTGTAAGACCTCAGACTTTGCAAGGCCGCCCACGGGTTGCATAAGTGATAGATCAACACCCAAGACGTAGCCACCGTGACCGAGATTGCGGACAGCATACTGCATAAAACTTCCAGGCGCTGCGCCCAGATCGAGCACATGCATTCCCGGTCGCAGGAGGTGCAATCGTTGATCAATTTCTTCAATTTTAAAGAAAGAACGGGCACGAAGGCCGGAGGCCTTTGCCTTCTTAAAAAATTTATCGCGATGATTGTAGGGTTTAGTCATGTCCGTATGATACGGAGAGTCGAAAAAAATGAAAGGCAAAACCCTACCAGGAAGAGAGCCAGGCGAAAAGAGCTCGCGCCAAGTCGCCCCCACCCTTCGTACGGACGTACTCGAGGTCTTCCTGCGAGGTCAGAAAACCAAATTCAAGTAAAAAGGCCCAGGGTTTTGTATCACGGATAATACCCAATCTTCCGTGGCGCGTCTGCGTATCCGGTTTGAGACCCCGATTGCTGAGCATCGTCTCCAGCGAAAGCGCCTTCTGCAGTCGAGCGCCCGCGTGCAAACTCTCACTGCTTCCACCGTAATAGTAGACTTCCAGACCCCTTGCGGAACTCTTCCCGCTATTCATATGAACACTCACAAGCACATCTTCTGGCACTGCCTTGCGGTTGATCCACGCTATTTTCTCGTGTAGCAAGAGATGCACCGGAATACATTCTGCCTGCACTCCCAGAGAAGCAAGTTCTTCACAGCATCGGGCAACCAGGCGAGTGACCTCCACATGCTCCGTCGTTCCAAAGGCCATCGCCCCTGGATCCTTACCCTTCGTGTGTCCCACCTCAAAAAAAAGTTTTTTCATAAAAAGGCTACGATAAAAAAATAAGTAGCCTTTTAGTATACAGGAGTTCTCTTTAATGAAAACCTAATTGCGCGCTAGAGCATAACCGCGGGTTGTCGAGGGCATTCTCTGGGCTGATTTCAACACAAAGCGTGCACCTTCTGCAATACCTTGTTTGCGAAAGACATCCTGCATAAAGGGGGTGCGCTCTGCGGGGAAGAAATCGTAGCCCATCTGTGCCATTAATTCTTCAAGGTGAATCATGGGACAAACATTTCCGCTGCGAATCAATTGCGTCGCAACCTTGTGAATGTATTCCGTATTTGTTCCCATCTGCCGTGCAGCGGAAAGGATATCTCGGTGCACCCACACCGTGCCGTCACCCGCATAGTCCTTTGCATATTCACCCGCTTTATCGAGGGCGAGCATCAGACGATCGTAGATGGGTGTATCTTTTGGGGAAACGGGTGTGTACCCTCGAGAACGAAGACTGACATGCAGAGCATCCACCTCCATGTTCGCATACAGGCCAAAGCGAGGTGCGAGCATATCCCGCAATGCTTCACGCTTCATCTGCAAATCCAACTGCACAGATTGTTTTCGATATTCATACTGTTTATCCGTTGATGCAAGCCGTGTGAGTAAGGATAGCTGTGGTGTAAGATCCTCTATTGCTATGTGCAGTTCAAGAAGGCGGTCGTAGGCCGCATCATTTTGTTCTTCCATGGAGATCTGCGCCTCCATCCGAGGGTCTATATACTCCGGCGCATCCAAAGGAGTTGCAAGATTTTCTTCGCTCAGCTCCTCTACAGCTTGTTCTGTGACCTCGGCGGGCGTCGTCTTCTGAACCTCAGGGGCAGCGTGGCGCAACCAGGCAATATTTTCCGGACGATAGGGAAGCAGGGCAGGTGGATTTGATGCTTCCTGAACAAAGTCCGTCACTGTACGCAGACGCGAATGAAAATTTTTTGCAACCTTGGAAACGGAGTTTTTGACCGCAGAAAGCGTTGGTTCTACGTGTTTGGAAAGCTTTGAAAAACTATCACGAAGTGTATTGAACATAAGATGTGCGATGGTTACAGGGGACTTTTTATCAGAAGCGATGCCATCCGTGGGTACATTCTTGGGGTAGGCGCTACTTTTGTGAGTACTACAATATAGCGATTTCCATTCTCTGCAAGGCTATAGGGGCGAATATCCTGAACCCGTGCGCCTAGAATTTCAGGAACTTCCGGTTTTTCATCCAGATCCGCAAAAATTTTCTCCCCTTGATAGGCATACATGGTGCCGCCTACTTTGAGCAGCGGCAGCCCCAATTCAAGCAGTGTCGTCCAATGCGCAACAGCCCGGGAGGTCACCATGTCATAGGATGCGCGTGCCTGCTTCTGTCCGTATTCTTCCAGACGACCGTGACAGGTGTGCAGATTGGTCAGAGAACAAACCTTTGCAACATCCTCAATGATGCGCAGCTTTTTGCCAACGCTGTCGAAGAGATCAAATTGTACCTTTGGGAACAAACCCGCGAAGGGCACCCCAGGAAAACCACCGCCTGTCCCAATATCGGCAACCTTCATCCCGTCCTGAAACTGCATGAGACCGAGGAGAACAGGTAGAACACTGTCTGCCATATTAAACAGCGCAAAACGTTCCTCCGTACGGTGCGCAGTAAAATTACACAGGTGTATCCGCTCCATGTAGGCATCCATCATGTGCGAGAGCATCGCAAGCTGCGCATCCGTTGGCCGTTTTCCCAAATGCTCAAAGGTTTTGAGCAGCACATTGAAAGAATTTGCTTGCATGGAAAACCGGTTTTCCGCTAAGGTAGTAGAAGTGTTTGTAGCTTACAAAAAACCACCTCGCCTGCAATGAAAAAATTTGAACTTGTCTCGAAATATGCCCCTGCCGGATCGCAGCCTCTCGCTATCGAACAGTTGTCGGAAGGCCTTCGTCAGCAAATGCGTTTTCAGACGCTGCTCGGCATCACAGGTTCAGGAAAAACCTTTACCATGGCCAACATCATTGCAAAGGAGCAGCGGCCAACCCTGGTGATCGCCCATAACAAAACCCTCGCCGCCCAACTTGCTGCGGAGTTTCGCGAATTTTTCCCCCATAATGCCGTGCATTATTTTGTTTCCTACTACGATTACTATCAACCGGAGGCATATATCGCGAAAACGGATACCTTTATTGAAAAGGACGCCGCCATTAACGAGGAAATTGAGAAATTTCGTCATGCGGCGACGGTGAGCCTGCTGTCTAGGAGAGACGTTATTATTGTTGCCTCCGTCTCCTGCATATACGGTATCGGTGACAAACGCGACTATGAATCCATGGCGATGACCCTGACTGCAGGCAAGAACTACGCGCGCGATGAGCTCCTCATGGAACTCACCAGACTTCAGTATCAGCGCAGTAAAATCGAATTTTCTCAGGGGATGTTTCATGTCCTGGGGGACACGGTGGAGGTCTTCCCCCCAAACCAGGACACGGTGTTTCGTCTCGAATTTTTTGATGATGAACTGGAACGTATCAGTGAAGCAGATCACATTACGGGCGAGGTCATCAATGAATTCCCGGAAATACGCATCTTCCCGGCAAGTCACTACGCAACACCTCCTGAACGCGTCACAGAAATTATTCCACTCATCCAGGAAGAACTTGCCGAGCAGGTGAAGTATTTTGAGACACAGGGAGCCTTGGTGGAAAGTTACCGCATTAAGCAACGAACCGAATACGATATTGAGATGCTCAAAGAACTGGGTTTTACCCAGGGTATTGAAAACTACTCCCGCTATTTATCGGGAAGAGAACCAGGGGAGCCTTCGACAACACTCATCGACTACTTTCCAGAGGACTTCTTGATGTTTATCGATGAATCCCACATCACCATTCCACAAATTGGCGCCATGTACAACGGGGACCGGGCCCGTAAAGAAAGTCTGATCCGCCACGGCTTTCGCCTGCCAAGTGCTCTCGACAACCGGCCTCTGAAATTTGAGGAATTTGAACGCAAAATGCAGCGAGCAATTTTTGTTTCTGCAACCCCTGGAAAGTATGAAGCTTCTAACGGTCAGCAAAAGGTGGAGCAAATTATTCGTCCTACTGGCCTTCTTGATCCGGAAATTTTTGTTCGACCAACACAGCACTACATTGACGACCTCCTTTCGGAGATTCGCATCAATCTTGCACGTGGTGAAAAGATTCTGATTACAACACTGACGAAACGCAATGCAGAAGAACTCACGGATTATCTCTCGGATCTTGCGCTTCGGGTGAAATATATTCACTCGGATATCGATACCATCGAACGGCTTGAAATACTGCGAGACTTACGCCTCGGACATATTGATATCATTGTGGGTATTAACCTCCTGCGTGAGGGGCTTGACCTCCCTGAAGTTTCCCTAGTGGCGATTCTCGACGCGGATAAGGAAGGCTTTCTTCGCAGTGAAAGTGCCCTGATGCAGACCATTGGTCGAGCTGCCCGCAATAGCAATGGCCGCGTCATCATGTATGCGGACAAAATCACTGACGCTATGCAGAAATCCATATCGGAGACGGCACGTCGCCGGGCACTGCAAATCGCGTACAACGAAGAGCGTGGCATTACACCGCAGACGGTTATTTCGAGTATTAAGGATTTGGGGATGGAAAGTAAAAAAACGAAGGATACTGCTGCTCGCTCCTCAATCACAACCTTGCCTAAGCGTGAGCTCAAAAAACTTATTGGTAAGCTGGAATTTGAGATGGATGTTCTCTCTGCAAATATGGAGTTTGAAAAGGCAGCGCAAATACGCGATCAATTGATGGATGCGCGTGCGCAACTCGAGTCACGGCCGTAAAGAAGTACCCTTAGGCTTTTTGCGGTCGGAGGATAGCTCCAGCTGTGTAGGTAAGGATGGCAAAAAGCAGCATCGTACCGACAAAGGGAAGATTCATGGCAAGACCGAAAACCAGTGAAGCCGTCGGAAGGGCAGTCCATCGTTGCCAACGTGATTTTGTCTCTGCCATGTGATGAAGCGCAAGTGTGAGGACGAAAACTCCCGGTGCCAAAAGAAAGAGTAATATGTACACAAGCGCAGCAACCAAAACGAGTGGCAAGAACGCAAGACCAAGAGGGTACAGAGCCAAGACCCCACCCATCAGCAGACTCATAAAGCCGGGGAAGAGGAAAAAGAACAACACTCCCCAAAAAATATTGGCCGTACCTTTTTCACGCAATTTCTGCGTGACCTGGGTGACAAATTGCGGTGCGCATTGGCGGAGCAAAATCGCCAAAAGTAGCGCTGCAAATGCACTCAGAAGCGTACTCCACAGAAACATCATACCTTGCTCTTGTAGAGAATTTATTCCCTGCGATAGGACCTCGATCGTCCCAGCCGTGACGGCAGATGCATCACGAACCTGGTCACTCGCATACGACAGAAGTGAGTTTACCGTTGTCCCTCCTAGGAATTGCAGAGATAAAGAGCGTAGAGAGACAGGACCTTGATGTGCACCGCCAAAAGTAATATCTGATGCTTCTAATGTAAACCCAGAACCTGTTTGCCCCTGCACAATTGCCTGGCCAGACTGCACCATAAGTACACCCGAGGCAGAAGCGGCAGGGGATAAAATAAACTCCGAACCAACGTATTGAATATCTCCCTGCACATGAGCATCACCGATCAAAAGTCTTGAAGCAAGTGCCCGAACGTCTCCACCAATAGGCGCATGGATTTCTACCTTACCTGCCGTCGTCAGGACATCACCGGAGACAGGAGCATCAATAATGAGATCACCAGCAAAGGCCACGACATCGCCGTCGACGGGCTGCTGAATATGGACTGTGGTATCCAGACGATAGATATTTTGGATCCCCGAAGCTGCATGAGCCGTTGGCAAAGCAAATAGCATCACAAGCAAAGCAGCCTTATAGAAATTGTGCATATTTTTGAAAATTATCTTGATGGTGATAAATTTATCACCTATAGTAGGTTTGACCCGTAACCCCCACCCCCATGATCTCCATTCTTTGTTCCCGAAACAGCCAATCGCTTCTCTTCGCTGTCCTCCTGCGGTCCATGTTACATATGGAAGACAGCACTATTATATGGAAGGGTATGTACGAAACCAAGGCAAAACATTCCATTGATATCGACAGCTATACCTTTGAATCCTTAGCGACAGAATTTGAGCGCCGATATGGCAAAATTGCGTGGTTTCAGAATCATACGGAAAACATGGAAATACTTCGATCAGCCTTTGCCGAATATGTTGCCCACACGCAAAATATTGATGCACTTATACCTCTTGCAGAAGCTATTCTTCAAAACCAGGTCGACACAGTTTCTTCCCATCTGCATAAGCCTAAGGGTGTTGTGCAAACCCTTCGTCTCTTGACTTCTCAACTAGAACTCGCACGATAGGAAAGCAAATTTCTTATTCGTGCCATGTCTCCAAGAGAAGCAAGTCTCCATATTAAAGCCTGTGCAATAGAGGTAGGCTTCGATCTCTGTGGAATCACCAGTAGTGATATTATCCCAGAGGCACGAGACCGATATATAGAATGGATCCAAAAAGGGTACAACGGTGGTATGCAGTGGCTCTCCGATGTGCAGCGCCGCACAAACCCTCGTGCTGTTATTCCGGAAGCCAAGTCCGTCATTATGCTTGCCCTCAATTATTTCAGTCGAAAGGAACCAGAGCCAGAAGATGGCGTGATTGCACGATATGCACGGGGTCGAGATTATCATAAAGTTATTGCTTCTATGCAGAAGCATTTAATTCTTCTTTTGCGAAAAGAATTTCCGGAAGCGACCTTCCGCTCATATGTGGATTACGGACCGTTTATGGAACGACCGTATGCAGAAAAAGCCGGGCTCGGATTCATTGGGAAAAACGGTATGTTGATCACAGAGGAATTCGGAAGTTACGTGTTTCTTGCGGAAGTTCTTACTTCACTGGAACTGGAGCATGATGCCCCGGCGATCAGGCGGTGCGGGACGTGTGATCGTTGCCAAACTGCATGCCCAACGGGTGCTTTTATTGCAGACGGTATGCTGGACAGCACCAAGTGTATTGCATACTACACCATTGAAAGTAAAGAAGATGAGATTCCAGAGGTGGTGAAGAAAGCCATGAAGGGCAGAACCTTTGGTTGTGATATTTGTCAGGAAGTCTGCCCCTATAACAATCGACTGCGCAATAAAGAGACGACCGTGCCAGATTTTTCACCGCGGTACACATCCCTCGATCCAGAAGACCCAGCGCTCCGATCAGATGCTGCATTTCTCGAAAAGTTTGCAGGAACGCCACTCATGAGATCTAAACGAAAAGGTCTTCGTCGGAACCTTGGTCTCCCCAAGGAAGACTTGCAAGAATGAGGCACTATGGTACTTTTGTTTCGAATAAACCTCAAATCGTAACAAAAGGAGCGCCCATGACTGGTAGTATTGCCCTTTACCCTGAATTTTCACGTCGTAAACCACCATTTTCTCCAAGAACCTCCCTCTATCGGACCCTTGGAAAACTCGACATGATTTTTCATGAGGCGGAGCACGCACAGGGTCTTCTCGCAGTCCTTTCTTCTATAAACACTTGGGCCAATCTCACCATTGATTTCCCTGAAGCAGCCATAAGTCATCTCTCACCTGCGGCACATCGGCTTGCTTTTTTTCAGCAAGCCGCAGCAGAATATGTGACAAGACTTCGCGATGCGGAAGAACACCTGACAGCAAAAGATCATCCTCTCCTGACGCGTGAAGACTTGCTGCATGTGTATGCTGCAGTGACAGGGACTCGGGCAGAGTTTCGATCCTCCGACCTCTGGATCGGTGGATCTTCTCAGGAAACAGCGGTCTACACTGCACCACCCGCTAGCATACTTTCTCAGCATATTGAGGCTCTGATGCAAGCAATTAACGAAGGGCCCGGAAGCGACCCTCTAGAAAAACTGGGGAGCATACATCAGTACGCCTTTCTCCTTCTCCCTTTCCAAAAAGACAACGCACTCTGGATTCGTGCCTGGACCCAAAAAGTTGCTGCATTTTGGGGAATTCCTTCATCACTTCTCCTTCCTCTCAGCTACGGACTTGCCCAACAAAAGCAGGTCTACGCACGCGATCTTCTTGGTGACCTAGAAACCTCAGAGCCTCTCTGGGCCAATCGTTGGCAAGAAATTTGTGAGCAAAGCCTCAACGCAGCATTGCACGGCACCTCCGGATATCTCCGCCTTTGGAAGCATCTGCGCAGTATACAAGGTGATTTTGGACGTTCCTTTGTCCATCTTGAAAAACTCGTCCCGCATTTAGCAAGCCATCCACATACGACGCTTGCAGAAATTGCGGAGGTTACCTCTCTGACGAAGCCCAATGCAAGTATCCTTCTAGAACGATGCGAAAAAACCGGTTTACTCGCAAAAGTCACCTTCGATGCCCGAAACAAAATTTATGTTTCACCTCCTATGCTCGAGATGCTCGGAGAGGGTTGATAGAAATAGGTTTTGTGTGCTACAATGTTTTGAATCCTGAATAGATGGCACGCCCTAGGCAGGAGACGCACACAAAAACCTAACACCGGTGACCCATGAGGATCGCACAAAAACGTTTTGTCGCAAGCACTTTACTTGCGCTCAGTCTACTCTTTGCGGGCGGACAATTCATATCTGCCTCAGCCCAACAGACGCCTGTTTCCATTGCAGATTCAACCACTGCTGAGGGACTCAATCTGACCTTTCCTACACCAGGAAAAATTTATGCGCGTATTCCCGCTATTGTTGGCGAGGTAACCGACCCTTCGCTGGACATCGCCAAGGTGTTTGTCCGTGTGTATGATCAAACGACGGGGAAATATTACAATGGAACCAGTTTTTCCAGTGATTCAGCCGTTGAATTGCTCGCCTATGGCAATAAGGAATGGATTTTAGAAACGCCGGGAACCTTTGATAACAACCATGTGTATATTATCGGTGTGCGCGGTGAAAATACCCGTGGTGGTTCCGTCAATTTCAGTGATCGGTTTAACTTTGGCGTGAATGCAGAGGAGCCGACGGCAGAAACTCCTCCCGTCACCCTGGAACCAGACTATCGCTTACTGGATGCCATTATTCGTTCCGCTCAGGAAGATCAAGAGCAAGCCCTCAAAGCCTATATTGATTCCATTACGAGAAGTAGCGGTGTTCCACTCTCCGCCAATTTGACGAATACGGGTCCACTTCCGGGCGATACTGCCGTTGCAACGACCCAAACGTCCGGACAAACACCAACAGCGGTTGTTACCACGACCACAACGGATGTTATCACGAGAAGCGCAGCACCGGATACGGGTTCTGGTTCGGGCATGTCCACATGTCCCTACACACCAGAGCAGTTTGTGCGTGAAAATTCCATTACATCCCTTTTACGGGAGACCTGTAAGAATCCTCAGATTTTGTCCACAACGCTCAATTTATCACCTGAAGAGACGTATAATATTAAGTACGAAGAATACAACGACCGCGGCTTGCTTCGGGGGCTGCCAACTGGTTCCCTCAATACTGTTGGTCTGCGCGATAGTGACGGAGATGGGCTTTCCGACAAAGCAGAGCTTGCCATGGGGACAGATCCTTTTTACCACGATACGGATCAAGATGAGATCTCTGATGGTGAAGAGGTGTTAAATCATGGGTCTAACCCACTCAGCAAAGAAAGTACACCAAGCACAGAAGGACTTATCATTACCAATGTCAAAGATGGCATGCGTACAAAGGACCCACGACCGCTCGTGGTAGGTAATGGAAAACCCGGCGCTAATGTGCGCTTGTACGAAATGAAGGAAGGCAAACCAGAAATGCTCATTGGGGAAGATACCGTCGATGAAGGTGGAACCTTCATGATTGAACCTTTTCTGGATCTTGTAGAGGGGGACCACCGTGTTGCAGCGGTGTATGCAGATAATTCTGGACAGTCACAAACGGTGTACTTCATTATCGACAACAGTCTCAATGTACCCGCTCCCGATGTGACGAAAATCACATCAACAAAAATGAAGCCCCAGGTCTATGGAACCACCGTGTTTGGCTCAACGGTTATTGGTCACTTCCGCAGTACCCTTGCATCGTCGGCCGTCATCAGTGACACACCAACCGGTGAGTTTGTGGTGACCTCAGCACGCGCTCTGAATCCTGGCCCACACAAAGTCGTTTTGTACGCTACACTACCTAATAATGTGCGTAGTGAAAAAGTAACCATACCTTTCACCATGGCGGCGGATGGCTCCATCTTACTCGACACATTCCCGTATTGGTGGATTTTAGGTGGCGCTGCTGTGCTTCTCCTCATTATGCTCGGAGCACGCATGATGCGAAAGAGTAATCTCGTCCTCTTTAGTATCGACCGCAAGGAATTACAGAGTCTGGAAAAGACGAATCGCATCGGGCAGCTCACGTGGGAGTCAAGACAGCCACTCAGTACAAAGGATTTGGATGTCCGCTACATTGGCTTCTACCTAAATACATGGGCGGAAGATGAGAAGAGCACGATCGTTCTCAAGGACTTTGCAAAAGCGAAACCAGGAACGCTCCTGACCGTACTCGATATCGAAGAAATGTATTTGATTCCTGAAGGTGGTGGTGAACCCATTGATGTCCTGTTCGGAAAAGATCTGCCGAAAAATGTAGAAGGATATTCCATTCGCTATGTGGTCAATATGCCAAAAGAGCTTCTGAGCAAATATTTCCCATCCTTTGATGGCAAAAAACTTCTCGAGCTACGTAGTGTGGAACACTATACAGGAAAACTCTCGGCAACACTTCGCGCACAGAAGAAAGAACACGAAGAGTAATCAATGGATTCTTGGGTTCAGGAGCATCCCGCTCCTGAACCCTTTTTTATTGTACTCTTTGCGCTTCTCCGTATAATGAATCGGCTTATACACAATCACAAATTCTATGGTTCTCTCCGTTGATCTACGAGCTATCGAACAGTCTCTCCCCACAGGGATGCGTTGTATTGTTCCGGTTGCCCATGACAAAGACACTTTATTGCTTCCGCAGCAACTGTCCGACTTTGCATCGATGCTCACATCGCAAGATTTTACGGGAAAAGAGGGCCAGCAGTATATTTTTAATGACGGGAAAACCTATCTCGTCTTTGTAGGCATTGGGGAACAAGGAAAACTTCTTCCAAGACATGTACAGCGCCCTTTAGGAAACGCGGTTCGTGCCCATTTGCATAAGGGTTCAGAGCTGGCAGTCCTTGCGGCACATATAGCGACGGGTGATGCCTATACCTCCTATCTGACAGAACTTGTCCTCAGTAGCGTCCTCGCCACCTACAGTTTTACGAAGTACAAGAGCAAGAAAAATGAAGCCAAAGAACAAACAAAGCAGATTCTTTTGTTTCTCGAAAAGCCAACAAAAGAATATACCGCAACGGTTGCTCGAGCACTGGAGATTGCGAAATCCATCGCATGGACACGAGATATTGTCAATGAACCCAGTAATGCAACTCCACCACAGTATTTAGCGTATCTTTTGAAATCTGATGAAAAGAATGCGCCTTTCCATGTGGAAATTTTTGATGGAAAGAAAATTCAGGAAATGGGCATGCAGCTCGTTTGGGCGGTAGGAAAGGGAAGTAGCGAAGATCCCCATTTCGCAAAGGTGACCTATATGGGAAACCCTGCCAACAAAAAGTTTGTTGCACTGGTCGGAAAAGGTGTGAATTTTGATACGGGTGGCGTGCAGGTGAAGCCTGATACGTATATGAACACTATGAAGGGTGACATGGGTGGCGCGGCACTCGTTATGGGTGTCATGCATGCCCTTGCACGTCTCGGTGCGGAGGTGAACGTCATAGCCTACCTTCCCTTTGTTGAGAACTCCGTGGACGGCGGTGCCTTCAAACCAGATGATGTCTATACGGCTTTCAATGGTAAAACGGTAGAAATAAAGCACACAGATGCCGAAGGTCGTTTGATTCTTGCGGACGCTCTTGCCTATGCGTCTTTGGAAAAGCCAACGGAAATTCTGGATTTTGCGACACTCACGGGTGCTGTTACAGTCGCCTTAGGGCCAAAATACGCTGCGGTAATGGGAACAAACCAGGAGGCCATGGAAAAGCTACACATGCTCGGCGAGGAAGTTGGTGAGCATGTCTGGCAATTGCCTTTAGAAGACGATTATAGAAAGTTCATGAATAGTGATATTGCCGATATTGCTAATGTGAGTGAGAAACGCGTCGCAGGCACCATCATGGGTGGTATCTTCCTCAAAGAATTTGTAGATGCCTCTATCCCATGGGTACATATGGATATTGCAGGTGTTGCGACAACATCTAAGGGCGATGGTATACACTCCGATTTTGCGACAGGTTATGGTGTTCGACTCATGGTTGAGTACCTGACGAGAAAATAAACCCCCACGATTCTACTCCTTCACTCTTTTGCCGTGTCTGACCAGCTGCGCATCCCCCCACACAGTCTGGAAGCTGAACGAAGCGTTCTTGGTGCCTGTCTTATTGATAAGGACGCCGTTCTCAAGATCGCCGAATTGCTTCGACCCGAAGATTTTTACGAGCTTTTTCACGGCGATATCTACACGGGGATTTTTGAGTTATTTCAGGCACACAAACCCATTGATGTCCTGACCATCAGCGATTGGCTCAAGGACAGAAATCTCCTAGAGCGCGTAGGGGGGCCGACGTACCTTGCCCACCTCACCGTAGAGTGCCCAAGCTCGAGTAATGTGTATCAGTATGCGCTGATTGTGAAAAACAAATCCGTGCTCCGCAATCTCTTCAAAAGCGGGCAGGATATTACGTCTCTTGCATTTCAGACGGAAAAAGAGCTGCCTGAGCTCCTCGAAAAGGCCGAGCAGAGTCTCTTTGGGGTCACGCAAACCTTTGTGCGCAATCACTTTGTCCATATTAAGGACATTGTAGATAAACGCTACGATGAATATTGTGAGGCAAATGATAACGATAATAAGGATCAACTTCGCGGACACTCCTATGGTTTTAGTAACCTCGATTTTTTCACGCAGGGACTGAAGCCTGGCGAGCTCGTCATTATAGCCGCGCGACCTTCCATGGGTAAGTCTGCATTTGCCCTCAATGTGGTCCAGCACGTCGCCATTGACCAGCAAAAGAATGTCGGGTTCTTTTCTCTCGAAATGCCGAAAGAGCAGATGGTTGACCGCTTGTTCAGTAGTTACCTACGCGTCGATGCCACCAAACTCATGAAGGGTCTTCTGGATGCTGACGACTTTTCCCGCATGGGTAGCGCCCTGGAAGATCTTTCGCGGGCAGGTATTTTCTTTGATGACACCGGCGGTCTCACGGTCTCGGAGCTTAAATCCAAGGCGCGTCGGCTGCAAATGGAACATGGTCTGGATATGATCGTGATCGACTACTTACAACTTATGACAGGGAACAATCCCATGAACCGTGTTCAGGAAATTTCCGAGATTTCCCGCGCACTCAAGGCCATAGGACGCGAGCTACAAGTGCCTGTCATTGCACTATCTCAGCTCTCTCGTAATGTGGAACAACGTCCTAACAAGCAACCCGCTCTTTCTGACCTCCGAGAATCAGGTTCTATTGAGCAAGATGCGGATGTAGTTCTCATGCTTTACCGCGAATCCTATTATGATCCAGATACACCGGAGCCAAAACGCGCCGATGTCTTTATACGAAAGAACCGTAATGGTCCCGTGGGACACTGTGAAATGATATTTGAAATTGAACAGGGTCGCTTCCTTGTACCCGAGCGACGTTTTGACTTCGCCGATGAATCCGTTTAACCATCTCTCCATGCCCTCTCTTATAACGCGCACCTCTGCTCTGCTCCTTTGCACCCTCACGCTTTCCCTCTTTTCTGCTTCAGCGCAGCAGCTGGAAAATGCAAATCAGAACACTACTGACAAGGTCGTAGAAACTGTGCTTGCTCCAGTGATTCGTCCCGTTATTTCCGGACGAACGGAAGTAGAAATGGGGAAACGCTTCATCCTGGATGCATCACGCAGCACCATTCCTCAAGATGCGAAGGCCGTCTACACATGGGATTTTGGAGACGGGACCAAGGAAAATGGTGTGGAAGCAGTACATCTCTACGACAAACCAGGGAAATACACGGTGAAACTCAGTGTTGTGGTGGATGGTCAAACCTATACATCAGAGACAATCATTTTTGCATACAAACAGATTGTCACGTTTTTCTACAACGGTGATCGAACTATCCTCGACAATAATTTGCCGACGCTTACAGATTTGGCGGAAAAATATGGGACGTACCTGCATGTCATTGCCAGTAGGGAAGGCAATCCACTTCTGACGGAAGATGCCATTTCAGAGGAGCTTGCAGGACAAACGGATGTCATTGCCCAATCTGCTGTCATCGTTGGAGGCCCAAGCGGTACATCCTTTTTGTCCGCCCTCACAAAAATCTCCATGCAGGCAGGAAAGGGTCTTGTGGATTTGTCAGAAAAAACCATTGTGGTGACCACAAAAGACAGTCTTTGGTTGTCTCAACGCATCAGTACGCGCATGCTTGGACGGCTTTCGCCAAAGGAACTGGTGGTGGTGAGTCGTGATCCTTTTTCCACCTTGAGCTTTCTTATCTCCAGTGACGCGCCACAAAATCTCGTTACCAAGTTTCCGCAGGATGAATATGTGAAACTCACAAAAGAAGCGGCAGGTGAATGGCCTATTATGGCACTTTCCTGGCTCGTATCTGCAGGAATAGCCAATGGTATTCCAGGGCAGATTCTTGTCTTTATTTTGTTTATGCCGTTTTTGCTCACGATTATTGGTTTTATCAAACAATTGATTGGCGTTGAAACCGTAGGTTTGTTTCAGACGATGGTTCTCGTTTTGTGTTTTTATATTGTGGGAGGGACTCTCGCAACCATTAGTATGGTTGTCGCCGTGGTCGTTGGGGTCCTTATGCGGTTTATCCTTGCACGGCTGAATATTTTGTTCTTGTCAAAAATGACGCTTCTTTTGAGCGCAAGCACCCTCGCCGTCTTTGTAGGTGTCGTGGTAGGGTCCTTCTTTGGACTCAGTTACGGTATTGATACCTCAACGAGTCAGCGAGCAGTGCTCACCATTGTCCCTATTCTTCTCATTGCGCTGCAAGCAGATAAACTGTCGATTCTTGTGTACAACAAAGAAAACCCCAAGGAATACCTGCGACTTTTTGCGACGTATTTTGCTGTGATCATTAGTTATTTTATCATTCGGAACGATCAAATGGAGCTTCTGCTTCTTGCGCTTCCGGAACTTGTGCTCCTTCCCTTTGTGATCCAATACCTCCTCGGTCGATATACAGGTCTTCGCGTGGTAGAATACATGCGCTTTCGTGAATTATTCCGTCACGATGTAGAAGAATAATATGATTTCCCCTCGAGATATTCTTGGTATCAACGCGCGTCAGCTGCTGTATATCAAGAAATACAATTCAAAAAAAGCAGTTGCCATAGCCGACAGTAAACTCAAGACGAAGAAGTTTCTGCAGGCACGGGGTATTCGTGTACCGAAACTTGTTGCTACCTTTCGGAAGGTACAGGATATCTCCTCCGAGACGCTCCGAAAACTTCCTGCGGACATCGTTATCAAGCCAAATAACGGTTCGGGTGGGAATGGAATTGTTGTTCTTTCCGAACGACGTCCCTATGGATGGCTTACCGTCAGCGGTCGCCGTTTCACCTATGCTGATATGGAGAAGCACTTACAGGCCATCGTACAGGGGGCCTTCAACGCGACGGGGTACTCTGATGTCGCACTCATTGAAAAGCGCATCATTACGCACAGTAAACTCCAGGGCATCACCTATAAGGGATTGCCGGATGTGCGCGTTATCGTGTTTAACCTGGTACCGGTGCTTGCCATGCTGCGCCTACCTACGGCAGCCTCTGATGGTAAGGCAAACCTCCACTCGGGAGGTGTTGGCGCAGGTATTGATATTGCCAAGGGGGATTTAACCTATCTCGTTCAGCATGATGGTTTGGTGCATGAAGTACCGGGCATTGGTAATCTCACAGGTTTCACCGTGCCCTATTGGGATGAAATTCTGCGCATGGCAGTGCAAGCGCAATACATCACGAATATTGGCTACCTCGGGGTAGACATTGCTCTCGATCGCCATGGTCCAATACTCCTTGAAGTCAATGCAAGGCCCGGACTCATGGTGCAGGTGGCCAACCTGGTACCTCTCCGTAAACGCCTTCGCCGCGTTGAAGGCCTCAAGGTAAAGTCTGTTGCGCGCGGAATAGCCATAGCGAAAGCGCTCTTTGGCCGCAAAATGGAGCGGGATATCAAAATGCTGTCCGGCCGAACGATCATGGGGAATAAGGAGTATATCACATTGCATCTACCAGGCGGTCCACGACAGTTTCAGGCAAAGATCAACCCACGTCTCGTAGAAAACTATATCGATAGTTCTTTGGCAGAAAGCCTCATTGAGAAGCATCCATCCATTAAAACCGAGAATGGTGACCTCAAAATGCGCTATCAGATTCTTGATAAAAAGTCTCTGAGTATCTTTAAACCGCTCGAAATGGATGCAAGTTCCTTTGATGTGATCATTGGAAAACGCGAGCTCAAAAATGTGCTGATCGACCCCTATAAATACGAGACGAAGGAAATGCCGCAAATGCATGAGGAAACCACACAGCGCCCATCTTCCTCGCAGAATAAAATGAAGAAACAGGAAATCGTCCGTCAGTGGCGTGAAACGGATAAAAAACTTTCCCGGGTGGAAAAACTCATTTCAAAGCATTTCTCTCTACTCGCCGTCAATTACCATGAGGAAATGGAAATTTTTGAGGAAAAGAAGGGGAACTATAATCCAACCTTTGTGTACAAAGAAGATAAGGATCTGCTTATGGCACTGCATGATGAAGTGGAAAAGATCGCCATCGCAGAGGATGATCTGCGTGGACAGTTATTCGCACAAAAAAAAGATGAACTGCTTCTAAAACTCAACTTTTATCAAGCCGTAGGACAGGACGCAGAGCGATACACAGAGCTTTCCGAGCAACTGTTCGCGAAGGCTAATCAGGAATACAGTGTCAAAGCGCACGAGCTGTATGTTCTCTTTAAGAAACAGCGGGATACTTTTATGGAAAAACATCGGCTGACAGCGGAGGAACTGGAACCATATATTGTGGAGCATTTGCATAAATATGGCCTCGATAGGGAGTGGACGATTGTTAAACGGAATCACGGAAGCCGCATCAGTGTTGGAAAATCTAAGAAACGTGTTTTGTATCTGCGCAATGACGCTCATTTTACGAAGGAACACAATAAACAGCTCTTTGCACATGAAATCGATACACATATTCTTCGCCTGGAAAATGGCTTAGCCCAGCCCTATCGTATTATGACCAATGGTACGGCAGGCTATTTGCAAACCGAGGAAGGCTTAGCTGTGTATAACCAAACCGTGAATCTTGAGTCGAAAAATCTTCATGTCTTTACACCTGCACTGACGTATTTGAAGACGCTCGAAGTGATGCCGCTGACCTTTAAAGATGCCATGGATAGCTCGCTGGTTCAGGTCTTTTTCAAGCCTGGAGCAAAAATTGCCAATCCTTTGCGGTCATCTTTTCGAAAAATATACCGCGTAAAACGAGGTATTGGCGATACATCTCAGCCAGGAGGTTGCACAAGAGATCTTGTCTACTTTACTGGACTGCAAAAAGTGCAATACTTCTTGAAGCACGGTGGCGATATTCAGCAGTTATATAAAGGTAAAATTAGCATAGAAAGTGTTCCTTTGATTGCCCAAATGGACGAGCTAAAGGACCCTCTCTACATTCCATCCATTTTCGCTTAAAGCTATGATTCATATAGAACACCTCACAAAGAGTTTTGGAACACGCGTTGTGCTTGATGGTTTTTCTGCGGACATTACTCCTGGTGAATTCGTTTGTATTACCGGACCATCAGGTGCAGGGAAGAGTACTCTCATGCATCTCATGATTGGGCAGCACAAGCCGGATTCCGGCTCCCTCGTGATTGACGATAATCATATTGAGCAAATGGATTTTGATACGGTACAAATGTATCGGCGGCACATTGGTATTGTTTTTCAGGATTATAAACTCCTGCCAAATAAAACAGTGTATGAGAATGTTGCCTTTGCCCTAGAAGTCTGTGGCGAATCTCTGGAGACTATACATACACTGGTGCCAAAGGCGCTCGATCAGGTTGGTTTGTTGCGGCGTCAAAACCAGTATCCGAGTGAACTCTCAGGCGGTGAAGCGCAGCGCACGGCAATTGCACGCGCTTTGGTACATAATCCAAAAATGATTCTCCTCGATGAACCAACGGGAAATCTCGATAAAACAGCAGCAAAAAGTATTGTGGATATTCTCCGCGCCATTAACGAAGCGGGAACCACGGTGATAATGACCACACACAATAGCGATATCATTCAATACATTGGAGGGCGAATGATTGTGTTGGAAAATGGAGTCAAAACCTATGATGGGCCGGTGAAGACGTAAGACACATTTGGTACCCGCAGATGGATTCGCCCACCTCACGATGGACTCTCTGCGTCGCTGAGCGCTCCGCGTTCGTCTCATCTGCGGCGGAGCCCCGAAGGTTCACTCCGGAAGGCATTAGGGCCTTCCTTCACTCACTGGTTTCGAATCCATCAGCGAACATACGCAAAGAACTCACTCTTTCCTTTGTACTTTGTTCATTGATGTATATTTGGTACCCGCAGATGGATTCGAACCATCGACCTTTGCCTTAGAAGGGCACTGCTCTATCCAACTGAGCTATGCGGGCGCGTACGCGTATGGTAACAGAGCGTAGCTCGATGACAAGATTTTCCACGAAAGCAGTGGTATATACACGATTCTCTTGCACTGTTCACAGCTTTTCGCTACACTTTCTGCGATTTACACTCTTTATGGACCGAAGGAATGGCTTCATCTGGCAAAGCACGGCTTCTCTACAGCCCGCAAAAACTTGGAAAAAATAACCCGAAGAAAGCGCAAAACGCTATCAAAGATTTTGGAAAACTTCTTGGTCGTCTGAAAAACGAAGGACCAACGAAATGGATGAAAAACGCCATAATGACCGCAAAAGCAAAGCTGAACAAATACGGTTTCAACGATGCGAAATTAAAGGAAATGTATGACTTCGATGCATCTAGCTTAAAAACGGAAGCAAAGAAGCCTGCTCCTAAGAAAGCGGCAGCTCCAAAGACAGAAAAGAAAGAAGAGGCAGCAGCTGCACCAAAAGCAGCAAAGGCCCCCGCAAAGAAACCTGCTGCAAAAAAGCCTGCGAAGAAAGCTGAGAAGGCAGAGTAATTCTCCGCTCAAAAAAAAACCGCTTTCAGTGGAAAGCGGTTTTTTTATACATGCTCTTTTATTTCCTTACATCTTTGATACGTACAGAAATATTTTCCTTCAAGGTAGGAAGAGTTTTTTGCCACCATGGAGAGAGTTGAATATCCACAGCATCCACCTCAGGGAGATTCTGTAGATAAGCCATTGCCCGCGCCCGATCTGCCCCAACGATGTTATCTTTGATCCGCTGGATCAGGGCATCACTATCACTAGCAAAGCTATAGCTGACCACTCCATTCATTTTCACCGTCACTTTAATTTGTGCATCCCGCGGTGGGAAAATGTTTGCAAAGGAAAGAGTAGAGCGATCCATACCCACCAGTTGCTGATTATAGGTCAGCTGATGATCCTTAAAGTGAGATTCCAATATGGAAACGAGGTCATCTTTTTTATAATAGTATGCGCGAACACGCATTTTACCTTTTGCCTTGAAACTTGGCTGCGCAGCACCAACAAGATCCCGGGGAATTTCGACCCCAAGTAATTCCTTGGAGACAAACCGTGGATCAGCAGGCTCAAACAGATCCACATTACCGGAAAGATTTTTGCGCACCAACTCCGCGCGCAGTTCCTCTTCAGCAAGCATTTCCAGATCCGTCACAATATTTTTATTGGCCGTTTCCATATCCGTTGCAGTAATGCGTTGATCGACTTTCGTCACCCCGCCGGAAAACGCCTCGAAACTTTCCGCATACAGGAGCTGCTGGGAACTGGAGGTGAGTGCGGGGAAGGTGAATTTGGTGGGACCAATATTCCCCCGGTCACCTATATAGTTACCGGACACATCCAGATCTCGCGCTTCCACCACCACATCGATGGTTCCAGGCGTTTGCCCCCGAGCTGGGGGAACCGTCACAAAACCAGTGGTAAGGAAAACAAGCCCTTCCTGCGTCTGCAGGCGACTATTGCCCACAATGGAACGAGCCTTCCCTTCACGGTTAAAGATACGCACCCGCCCCTTTGCATTCGTTCCTTCAAACTTCTTTCCCGTAGCCGCATACTCAAATTCCTTTTCATACTCCACAGAAATTTCCTGATACTGAATTTGACGCGAAGAAACATCCGTTGGCGCCGCTGTCATAGTAATATTGGAAAAAACCGGCACATTGGCGAGCTTAGGTGTCAATTCAAGAGTTGCATGGGGCAGGGCAAAAACGGAGATACCCACCAGCAAAATGAGGCTCAGGGAAAGAATACTGACAAAGGCCTTTTTTGATGCAGGAGTAACTTTGACACGAAACTGAGAAACTTCCTGAACTTCTTCCTTTTTCCCAAGATTGTCGAGACCGAGCAGGTAAGTAATTTTCCCCATGACTGTCTTCGGTAGTTCACGCTTTTTTGGGTGACCCGATTTCGCTTTACTGGTAGGGACCGACTTTTTTCCCATGAGAATGGGCTCATGCGTTGTTTTCTTAGCCTGTGTTTTCGCAGGCGCCTTTCCACGATGCAAATTGTCTTCACGATGTTCCTCAACAGGTCGAGGTGTAGCACCGGCCTCCACTGATTCTAAATCTGCAACAAGTCGCACGGCAAACATGCCTGCTTTTTCCGCTAGCGTCCTGCCCATGACGTCACGCGTTACCACCGCAACTGTCTGGCCGAGCAGCTTGGCTTTTTTCTGTATTAACCGAAGGTTGATCATGCTCGTCAGCAGGAGCGATCTGCCTGGTATTACGAGGGCAACATGAGGAGTTGCTGCCTCCTGCATTTTTTCGAGAACATCAGTAAGCTCGTCGTCTATCTCAATATGAAGGGTTTTCCACGTCTGCATGTCTGTGTTTTGTTGCGGATATTTGGCTCCAGTATACGGTGTTTTTTGAAGTGAACAACGGTATCTGGGGAAATGATTGGACAGGCATTTGGGAGACATGTACGGTGCAAGGCTTAGTTCTTTGCCCAAACCTATGCGTTGCATTTTTGCCTCAGTTATTGTTAGCATCCTCTGTATACTTACGACAAATATAGCGCTTGCATACCTTCCAGTGCAGCGAGTGGGAGTATCTGTCGATTTTTTGGAGGTCGGTCAGGGAGATGCCATACTTCTTCAGACACCCACAGGGAGGCGAGTGCTTATCGATACAGGGCCCAAAAGCGATGTTCTCCTTGAGGAGCTAAGCCGTGTTCTCCCACCGTTTGTGAACGCGCTTGATATGGTATTTCTCACCCATTCCGATCAAGATCACATCGGTGGGACTCTTGCGCTTTTAGACCACATGGAGGTGGGTGAGATCGTCCTAAACGACGAAGTTGAACAAAGAGAGGGGATACGGGAAATTCTTGCAAAGGCACAAAGAAAAGGCATCACCGTCACCCATGCAAGAAAAGATCAGGACCTGCGGGTGGAAGTGGGAGTATATCTCGATCTTTTGACTCCCCTCGAAACACCCGTGGCACCTGACGCAAACAATCACTCATTAGTGCTCATGCTGGTTCTCCCAACAGATCGCTTGCTGCTTATGGGCGATGCAGAAGAAATCGTCGAAAAGGCCCTGCTCAAGGAGGGATCGCCACTTCGTGCAGCGTTTCTCAAAGGTGGTCATCATGGGAGCAAAACAAGCAGCGGCTCCAATTTTCTGCAGGCTGTTTCTCCAAAGGCTGTCACATTTCAGAACGGTGTGAACAATACCTATGGGCATCCGTCACCGGAAGTACTTTCGCGTCTTGCCGCCTTGGGTATGACTGTATACAATACGAGCATTGATGGAGGCATTCACCTTCAGTGCCCACCCAAAACTCCCTGCACCATTACGACCGAGCATCGTGCCCAATCTCCGTGATCATCTTGAAGAATATTTGCTGGATATTAGCGTAGAAAAACAACTCTCGAAGTATACACAGCGCAATTACCGGCATTATTTAGGACGTTTTGCTGCATTTTTTGGTGAAGAACGTCGCCTCGAGGAGCTTACGGCAAAAGATGTAAAACGGTACAGGCTCCATCTGACGAACATTGAAGATGCAAGTGGACTGCCACTCTCAACGAAGACGCAAAATTATCATATTATTGCACTCAGGGCCTTCCTGAAACATGCGCGTAAAAATGATATTGAGACACTGGCACCGGAGAAGATTGAACTTGCAAAAGAGCCCACACGTGAAGTTGCATATCTCGACAGGGAAGAACTCGAGCGGCTTTTTCGTTCTGTTGATCTTGTCCTTGGTGAACGGATCGCCGCTGCCGCACGGGGAAGAAAAAAGCCTAGAGCTGAGTATCTTACTCAATTGGAGCTACGCGCTCGGCGTGACCATGCGATTCTCGAGCTCCTGTATTCTACGGGTCTTCGTGTTAGTGAACTTGCTCGGCTGGACAGAGAACATATAGCCCTTGATCGTGGTGAATTTACGGTGAAAGGAAAAGGAGGCAAGACGCGCCTTGTATTCGTTTCAAAACGTGCAAAGGAAGCAGTTGCAGCGTACCTGGAAAAACGCACAGATGGGCATGCTCCGCTCTTTCTGAACTACGCTCGGAGTACCAGTAAGGCAGATGATGTGCTCGATTCCGGTGCGCGTAGACTCTCCACCGTCGCGATAGAAGCAATGGTACGGTCTTATGCAGCCCACGCAGGCATCACAAAGAAAGTCACTCCACACGTTTTGCGGCATTCCTTCGCAACAGAGCTCCTCATCAATGGTGCAGATATTCGCTCCGTGCAGGAAATGCTTGGGCATAGCAGCATTACCACAACACAAATTTACACAAACATTACAAATAAACATCTCAAAGAAGTACATGAGAAGTTCATGAAATAGCTGCAAAAGAGTGCTTTTTGTGATATAGTACTGAGATATTTTTCCTTTTTCTCATGGAAGCGCCAAAACCGTCACCCGAGCATGATCAGCTCTTTCTCTCAAAACTGGAGGAAGTGCTGTTGTTTTTGAAAGAAAGCTATGGGTCGCGCAGCGTCGAGGAACTCGAAGAGGAGATCATGACAAAGGCGAAAACGGATGTGCAAGATCTAAATTTGCAAAAGCAGGTCGAGTTTTTAAGCCTGCTCAAGCAAGTACTTTCCGCCTACAAATACGCGGCGGAAAAACATGCGCATCAAGTACGGGAATCAGGTGAACCCTACATCATGCACCCGCTCTATGTGGCCATGAACGAGATTTATCATCAAAAACACGAAAAAGGCCTGTACAATGAATCTCCCATTATAGCGGCACTTCTGCATGATACCGTTGAGGATACGGACGCACGATTTACGGACATAAACGCACAATTTGGCGAGCGCATGGAGCATCTCGTCACCAACCTGACCAACAAACCGGAATGGGACGAATGGAAAAAGAAAGGCATGCTCACCGCATCGGAGAAGTCTGCGCTACAGTTTATCAATGCAATCAAAGACGACGATTCCCTCGCCGTGAAGTTTGGAGATCGCATGCATAACCTGGAGACCATTCGTCACAAGGAACCAAAAAAACAAGTGCAGAAAATTCTCGATACACTGCGAGTGGGGCTTGTTAGTCAGGCGGAAAAAATGGAGGAGTATCATTTTCTGACGCAGCTGTACATTACCATAAAGCGGTATCTCACCGATGAGAATCTCGAGCTCTACAGCGACGATGTGGAGCAGGCTAAAAAAACCCGTGATGATGCGCTCGAGGAAATTCGCGCAATTTTGCGCCGGCATCAAGATAAGATTGCACCAAAAACACATTTGTAGGTAAGCTGTGCTCATGATCGTATCGCTTGTTTATGCGCCTTTCCTATTCACATCTGTACACCTACGCCGCTTGTCCGAAGCGTTATTGGTATACATATAGGGAAAAACTGCCCACACCGCTTTGGTGGCAGGCGAGTTTTGGCACATCACTGCATAACGCGCTGTACCGGTTTACGCAAGAGGTGCAGGGAACACGCCTCTGGAAAAGTCTCGAGAACGGACTCCAGCAACCCAGCCAAATGTCTCTCTTTTTTGAAGCGACACCAACTCTTCCGCCTATAGAGCGTCTGCTTGAACTCTTCGATAGCGCTTGGGTATCCGTGGGGTATGCGGATCACGCAGCGATGTATGCGGCAAAAGAAGAGGGCATGCACCTGCTTCGGAACTGGTATATGCATCACGCCAAGGAGCTCCTTGAAACCGTCGCTGTGGAGATCCCCTTTCACGAACAGGTTGGAAGCTGCAGCATCGGCGGTCGTATAGATCGCATAGATAGGCGCAATAATGAACTCATCGTCATCGACTACAAGTCAGGAAAGCTTCGGAGTGCAGAGGAAACTGCTTTGGACCTGCAGCTGAGTTTGTATGCGCTGGTGCTCCATGATTATCTGGGGCTCGACAGCATCGCCTTGGCACTGTATTTTCTTCGGGAAGATGCGCTCATAGAAACTCGCCGCTCCAAGGAACAATGCGAGGAAACACGAGCGTACATCCACCAGGTCGGGAAACAGATCACAAAAGAGGAGTTTTCTCCCACACCATCTCCTGATACCTGTACGCAGTGCCCCTTTCGTACCCTTTGTCCCGATAGTGTATGCAGCTCTCCGTCCACCGAATAGATGCCGACCTGGCTATGCCTGAGTACCATAGTAGCGGCGCCATTGGCTTTGATCTCACGGCACGACTCACCACCGTCGTTCCCGCGAAGGGAATGGCGTTAGTGCCGAATAATCTTGTGGTGCGTGTACCCGCTGGATATGGGCTCTTTATCTTTTCCCGCAGTTCCACACTCAAGAAAAAAGGCCTCATGGTGGGCAACGGGGTGGGGGTCATTGATCAAGATTACTGTGGACCAGAGGATGAACTCATGACGTGTTTTTATAATCCCAGCGAAAAGGACATTACCATTGAGCGGGGCGAACGCTGGTCTCAGGCTGTGCTTCTACCGGCCGTGCAGCCAGAACTCATAGAAGACCACAAGGCCGATGATCATGCCGTGCGAGGGGGATTCGGGAGTACGGGCACGTCGTAACTATTGCTTCAGTTTCTTTCCGAAGGCACACTGCTCACGTACAGGGCACTCGCCGCATTTTGGTGCCCGCGCCGTACACACAGCCCGTCCGTGCAAAATGAGCAGATGATGTCCCCAAATCCACCAGGTGTTGGGGATTTTTTTAAGCAGTATCTGTTCGGTTTGTTCGGGAGTTTTGGTGGTCGCCCAACCGAGGCGGTTTGCCACACGATGCACATGGGTATCCACCGCAAAGGTAGGAATAGCAAAAGCATTGGCCATAACCACATTGGCGGTTTTGCGCCCAACACCAGGGAGAGCCTCCAGCGCCTCACGAGCACTCGGGACCTCACCACCATGCTGCACAACAAGCATCTTCGCCATGGCCACAAGATTTTTGGCCTTTGTCGGAAAGAAATTGATCGTCTTGATATAGTTCCTCACATCCTCCACCGTTGCCTGTGCAAGTGTTTGAGCCGTAGGGAAGGCATCAAATAAGGCCGGCGTTACCAAATTCACCCGTTTGTCTGTACATTGGGCCGAGAGCATGGTCGCCACCAGCAGCTCAAAGGGGTTGTGGTGCACCAGTTCGGTCGTCGGATCAGGATACAGCTGGAGCAGCTGTTCTAGAATATCAGTCTGTCGTTTTGCCATGGCCAAGCAGGGTCAGTGTTGTTGTAAGGTCCGCAGGAAGAGGTGCTTCAATGGTCATCGGTTTCCCTGAGCGAGGATGCAGAAACTGCAAACGGTGAGCATGGAGAAACTGACGCTTTATGCCCAGACTTTTCGCCACCGCACGATTCCGGGCAAAGTTTCCATAGCGGTCGTCACCTAACAAGGGGTGGCCTAAATCCGCCATGTGTGTACGAATTTGATGCGTGCGCCCAGTCAGCAATTGGAGCCGCACAAGCGTTGCCCCCACATCGGGAAAACGGTGTTCCACCACATATTTGGTTTCTGCCTCCTTGCCCCCTTCCGTGTCCAGCGTCGCTCGCATGGTGCGCTCTGGTGCACTGGATTTTGCGAGGGTGTTCTTGATCGTCCCAGAATCTTCTTGCAAAAGACCATCCAGCAGCGCAAGGTATTCCTTATGAAAACCCTTCGACGCCAACTGTTCGCCAAGTAGCGCGGTGGCCTTCCGGTTTTTCCCAATCAGCAGCGTCCCTGACGTATCTTTGTCGAGGCGATGAATAAGCGATGCCTTTGCTCCCTCACCCGTGAAGCCAAGATAGGTCAGCACCTGGTTAATCATAGTATTTTCACCGGTCCCCGTGCCACTATGACTCGCAACACCCGCAGGTTTATTCACCACCAAAATATCGTCGTCTTCGTAGAGCACCGTGAAGGTTGGTTTCACCACACGTACATGGGCATTTCGGCGTTCCTTCGATTCCGCAATCAGTTTTGCTAGTTCCTCGTCATTAAAATACACAGAAAGCGTACTACCCGCATCGAGACGCAAGCTCGGATCCGCCTTTTTGCCATTCACCTTAATTTTTTTTGTGCGTAAGAGACGAAAAATAAGCGACAGAGGTGCCGCCTTCAGCATATTGCGCAAATATTTGTCGAGGCGCTGGCCTTCTTCCCCAGGTTGTATAGTCCATTGTTTCATGCGCCTACTATGCCGCGTTTGCAAAAAAATGCAACGCGAGTCGCAGGTGCAACGGTGGTACAGAAAAGGACCGTATCGCCCCCTTCCTTCACACTTAAAAGGCGTAGAATTTCCCGGGGTTCAAGAGGGAAGAAGCGCTTTTTCACTACAAAAGATAGGCCCCTGAGCTGTTTTTTCAGCTGTTTTGGTGCAAAAGGAACCTGCTTTTCCACCGCATAATAACGCAGCATGGGGTGCGCCACAGGCGACTTTGTGAGGAGTAAGCTGGACTTTGGATGGAGGCGCCTCGCTGATAAGGCCGATGCCACCACATCAACCTGGCCTGCACGAAGAAGTGCGGGAGAGAGCTCCACTAAATACTCCTGCGCCGTAGGACTGGCTGGCGAAAGTACTGGATCCTCAAGGATGTTTTCTCCTTCAATATGCACAACTGAAGGGTAGGTACCCGTTCCATGATGGAGAACACATTCTTTGAGCGTCCAACCCTCTTCTATCCAGGTAATCGCATGAGGTAGATGTACGCCAAAGTCCCGGAGCATGGGGGAGACCTTGGTGTGGACGGCTTCCGCTATATTGAGGAGCTCTGGAATAAGCACATTCGGATCAGGAGTATAGTCCGCGAGAGCAAGACGCCGCTTTCCGCCCGTGCGGCGATCAGGATCAAAAAAACAATGATCAAAGGTGCCGAGGTGGGGCAGCACATCTTCTAGACGGGCACAGACAAATTGCAGGTTCGGGTGGTCGGCCACAAGCAGCGTGTTCCAAGCAGAATAGGCCAACACATCCGGGTCCGCATCTACTGCCACAATCTCGGCATGGGGAAATGCTCTCACGAGGTGCATGAGTTCACCACCAAGCCCACTGCATGCTACGAGAATTCGTTTTGCGCCATGAGCAAAGCGCGTCTTATAGTAGGCAATCCGCTCACCCGTCGCTTGCTCTGCTGCCCTGGTCGTAAACACCATATTATGTGCGAGGGGAAACCGATCGGCATATTTCTGACGCGCGAGCACCAGGGTTGCGAGAAATGCAGGGAATCCGGAGGGGAATGCACCTTGCAAGCGAAACTGCAAAACATTTCCCTTAGCTTCTTCCATGACCTTGAGAGCAGCTAGGCCAGCGTCGCTCTGGAGCGCCTTTAGAAAAGGATGCGTCTCGCAAAGTGTTTGTGCAGATTGAAACGGAGGTGTAATCATGCAACGCGCAAATGACTTGCGGGGATAAGTGGGTACAGGTACCATGGTGCCAGTTCCTAATTCAACCGTCAATGCTTCACTACGCGGCACTCTTTCGCCCCATCGACCTGTTTGATCCATCCACAGAAATTCTGCTTGGCTATTTATTTGTCGCTGCCATAGGGTTAGTTGTCTTGAAAATAGTTTTGCGGAAGAAATACACAGCCTTTATTGAGGCACACGGAGAAAAGGATGTGGCGCTGCCGCAAAAAAAGACTACCGAGGTGAACAAGGAAACCCCTATACTACACTAGGTTTTTACACATATTCATACAATTTATGCACGATCACGATCATCCCTTTATGGTTCTCGGTGTTGGAAGTACGGTTCCTGACTTTACGCTAGACGCTTACTATAAAGGCAATTTCAGCAAAGTAAGTCTTGGAGATTACAAAGGGAAGTGGAAACTCCTCTTTTTCTACCCCCTTGATTTTACCTTTGTCTGCCCGACGGAAATTATTGAGCTTTCCGATAAAGCAGCGGAGTTTGAGGCAATGAATACGCAGGTACTCCTCGCGAGCATTGATTCTGTGCATTCGCACAAGGCCTGGAGTAAAGAAATTGGGGACCTTGCCTACCCCATGTTGTCCGATTTGAATAAGGAGCTTTCTCTTATGTTCAACATTCTGCACGACGACGGCATGAGCCTTCGAGGGGCATTCATTATCGATCCAGATAATGTTTTGCAGGCAGCAATAGTCCACAATCTTCCTGTTGGTCGCAATATCGATGAGATCAAGCGCGTTATAGGAGCCTTCCAAACGGGTGAGCTCTGCCCAGTGAACTGGAGCAAGGGTGGAAAAACCCTCGGTAAAGCGTAAGCACGGACGTAAGGAATGGAAAACCCGCCGCTGGCGGGTTTTTTTGTGTTGGTACGCGCTAAGAACAGAAGTTGCTTGTCATACCAGCCAGAGCAAGGCATGGTCTTGAGCACGATCCAGACAATACCTTCCTGGGGGAGCGTTGGTATCCCTTCGCGACATGGTGTCACGGAAAGTGTAAACTACTACGTAACCAACGCTATATGGACAACTTTCAGGAACCAGAATATGGAACCAAACCCTGCACCTTTCGCTTGGATGTTCTCGCATGGGCACGACTAAAACGCCTTGCGGAAGCGCAAGACACCTCTATGCGTGAAGCCCTCGAAAACCTTCTCTTTACCGCCTCAAGTCACCGTTGGATTATCGAGAAACGCAACCGGCGGACAGACTTTGATGTGGAGATTACCAGGGAAGGGCAACGACTCACCATTGAAGTGATCCTACCAGGAGCGCCCAAAAAAGAGAGGATAGTTGTGCCCGCAACACCCCGTACACGTTTATCGTGACACTACCCCCAAGAGGTACCCCTTCGCGCTCGCAAACAAAAACCCCCTCGCCTGCAATTAGGGGAGGGGGTTTTCGCACCAAGCCAGCTTAGTTTCTGTTCGTCAGTTCGAGAACAAAGAACGCAACCTTCGCCATTTCTCCACGTGTCATCTCATCTCCTGCACGGAACATGCCGTTATTTCCAGAGACAATACCGAGACGCTTCGCAATGGATATGTATCCACTGAACCACTGGTCTTCAGGGATATCGCGGAATCCAGCGAAGTTATCGCTATCCGCCATCTCACGAAGCTGCTCTGCATCCACACTTCCTTCAGTTGCAAGGCCTGCAGAGAAGAGAATAATCTTCATTGCCTCAGCGCGGTTAATGTTGCGGAAAGGACGGAAGTACCCGTCAGCATATCCTGTAACAATACCCTTTTCCTTAGCAACAGCGATGTATGGAGCAAACCACTCATCACCACTCACATCACGGAAGGATCCGCGAGGATTCACGTTCGATGTATCGTAGCCGTACATCTGCACAAGAATCTTTGTGAGTTCCGCACGAGATATGCTGCGATCAGGACCGTAGAGTCCCTTGAGCACACCTTCCATGTATCCCGTCACCACGCCCATACGGTAGAGGCGGCATACATAGTATTCAGACCAGTGACCATCCGTGTCCGTGAAGGGGCTACCGAAGTTTCGGCAGAAACTATCATCTTCAACGGGATTTCCATTGGTGTTTCCGTTGTTTCCACCAGGGATAACGGTACTTCCAACCTCAAAGAATCCAATCATCATCGACTTGCTCACCGTTACCGAGAAGTCACGTCCATTTGCAATGTTAGAAAGTCCACCAAGGCGTACCCACTGCATGGTCTGAGGGTCATACCCCAGGATTGCAATCTTACTCGTATCTGTTGCCTTCTTGCGAATATCTTCAGGAAGTGTTCCACAGAGTGTAACACTCTTTGAGTAGTATTCACCGAGGTTACCGTACTGAATGAAACTATTGTATATCGTCTTTGCATCGGAAGGAATTCGTCCGCGTATTGCACCATCGACACTCGTGAGGTCAAAACGCTGCGGTGGAGCATAGGTTCCAAGGAAACGCTGACCGTTCGTCGTTGTTACCACCGTATCCTTCTGCCACTTCGCGCAGTTCTGCGTCGCGTTATCAATATGCGTCAAAGCAATCTTTACTTCTCCATTGGATGGCTCGAAACGTACCGGACCATACCATGTACGATCACCTGAATCTGTGACAGGAAGGTTCAATGGAGATGCAATATCCACATTCGATCCTCCTCCACCAGGTCCACCACCAAAGTAGACTCCTCCGCCTCCGCCTCCACCACCGCCACCTCCACCACCGGTAGAAGTTGTTGTGAGGGTTACGCTGCGCGTAGGGAAGGTCGCCACACCGTTTGTTGCAAGCAATGCTGCACTCACGTTGTACGTACCATTCGTTCGTCCACCTGTTGTGGAGTTCGCACCATTCCACGTCATCACGGGAAGATCAATGGTACCTCCTGCAGGAATGGTCAGGGTATTTGCTGTACCAATGACATTCTGCGTAAAGATCACTGCGTTGCTTGTGTTGCGAATCGTCACCGTCACCAGGTTCGTAGAAGGGAAAGTGAGCGTCTGCGCTGTTGTTCCCGTATTGCGAACAGATGTACGGATGTACGCCACCTGGTTCTGATCAAAACTCGCCTGAGGCGTCACAGATGTTGGGCTACCCGTGACAATCATATCCCACACCAGGTTCTGCGCCTGTGCTGTCGTATTCACCGTGAAGGTAAAAGGACCATTAAAGGCTCCAACAGGAAGGGCAACACGCTGATCCGTAATATCTACCGTCCACCAGTACTTGCGCTGATCATTCAGATTGAGCGTCAACGACTGCGTAGGGTGATTGGTATTTCCACGAATATTTTGTGCCTGCGCAATCTGCGCTGACGTGTACACCGTGTTGTCGCTCAAAGGAACTTCGAGGACATACAAGCGATACTGAAGGTTCGCAACATCTGCTGCATCCGCGTCAGAACCTGCCCATGTAAACGCTGTGTTTCCTGCTGTAAGCAAGTTGACAGGGTTACCCGCTGATGCAATTCCAGGTGTCGTGAGCGTTACCGCTGGACCTGCATTTGCGACAGCAGTTGGGTTAATCGTAAACGTAAAAGGCATAGTGCCACCAACCACAGGCGTCGCAACGCGACCGTCTGTCACCGTAACAACCCAGAAATACTGCGTATTGAGGGCTGGAGTAAACGTGTGCGTTGTTGCATTGGCAGCAAGCGTCACACGGTTTCCTGCATTCATCACCGTAGCCAGGGTTGGAGCCGTCTGTCCAAGTGCCTGAGACACAAGGTAGAGCTGGTAGCTTAGTGCATCATTATCTGCATCAGAAGCGGCCCAAGTCAGAACAATCGGTGCAGCCGTCGTAAAGTTTGATCCATTGGATGGAGCAAAACTCGTGAAGACCGGTGCATTGTTCGCAGCCGAAGCTCCGAAGAGAGTGATCTGGCGAGGCGTTACCACAGGGTTGTAGTTGAGCGCATTCACCGTTCCACCCACATTGAAGTTTCCATTGAGACGAACACCGTTCGCATCTGTTCCATTCCACTGAATAACAGGGAATGTATAGGTCTGACCAGCGTTGAGCGTCAGCGTCGTTGTGCCGTTACCCACAGCATTCTGTGAGAACACCACCTGTCCGCTTGTAACACTTGTCACAGTCTGCGTAAACCAGTTGTTATTGCTGAAGGTTATGGTCTGCGCCGTTCCACCCGTATTCTGTACAGACACTGTCGTAAAGACATTCTCATTCGCTGCAAAGGTATTCTGCTGTGTAGTGCTTCCCGCTGCATTTGTTGTGAGGACATTCCACACAAGATTTGCAGGCGTCTGCACATTGCTGTTCACCGTGAAGGTAAAGGGGCTGTTCACCGAAAGAATTGGGTTTGCAACACGACCGTCCGTCACATCCACTGTCCACCAGTATTTACGCTGATCGGTTGTTGTGTAGGTTACACTGCTTGCTGCCGTATTGGCTGCGCGCAGATTTCCTGCCACCGCAATTTGCGCTGGCGTGTAGACTGCGTTGTCTGCAAGAGGCACTTCCATAATGTAGAGGTTGTAGCGAAGATTCGCCACGTCCGCTGCATCTGCATCAGAACCAAGCCAAGAGAAGGTTGTAGAACCCGCCGTTGTCAGATTCACTGCTGCTGCCGTAGAAACTGCACCTGGAGAGGACAGAGCTACCACAGGAGCTGCATTTGTCACGACAGATGCATCCACCGTGAAGGTGAAAGGCATGGTACTTCCATTGACCGTCGTAGATGCATCAGAAACCGTTACGACCCAGAAGTACTGCTGGCCAAGTGTTGGCGTGAAACTATAACTTGTTGCATTGCTTGCAATGTTCACCATGTTCTGCGCGGCCATAACTGTCGCCAAAGAAGGAACAGCCTGCCCCACATTCTGACTCATGAGGTACAACTTGTAAGTGAGTACATCATTGTTTGCGTCCGTTGCACTCCAAGAGAGCTGCATTGGGCTAACCGTCGTAAAGGTAGAACCATTCGATGGCATGAAGTTTGTTCCAAACACAGGAGGAACATTGCCTTGCTGTCCACCCCCAACAGTAACCGTCACCGGTGCTGCCGTGAGGAGGGTATTAGCCGTCAATTCTGCCTCAATACGATACTGACCCGCTGGTACAGAAACACCATTGTTGTCTGTCTGATTCCATGGGAAGGTAAAGGTCTGCGTACCATTCGCTTGAAGAGTCAAGGTCGAAGGAGTCTGAGCGAAAACCTGACCAAAGTCACTCGTTCGCACAACCGCATTCGTTGCCACATTCACCACACGGAAACGATACTGCTGTGCAGTAGGGAAGTTGATGGTCTGTACAGATCCCGTTGTATTGGTCACTGCAAGATTCAAGTTCGCTGTCTGCCCTGCGGAAAAGTTCGATGTAGCGACACCACTTGTATTGGTTGTCGTCGCAAGCAAAGACACATTGTTCTGTTGCGTGCTCGAGATATCAAAGTGGAAAGGTCCACCAGCAGGGAAGCTCGTAAGCGACCCGTCGTTTGCCTGTACTGTCCAGAAAATACGGCGTCCTGCCGTAGGGTTCTGGAGCAAGTACGACGTATTTGCCGTATTTGGTGCACGAAGATTTCCTGCAACCGCAATATCCGCGTTGGTGAAATTCTGCACAGGCGTCAAGGCATCAACCTCGAGGGTGTAAACGTTGTACACAAGTGCAGAAGCATCCGTTCCCTGCCACTGAAGCTGGTAGCTTGCCTGAGCAGGCTGCGTCGATCCATTGGATGGGCTAATCAAGTTGACCACGGGCGCCTGGTTCACAGCACCTGGCTGGTACACAAAGGAGCGAACCGAAGATTCCGTTGTCGTCTTTCCATCAGAAACGACCACCATCCAGAAGATGTTGCGGATTGCATTGGGGTTTGCAACCGTGTAATCGAAGGAAGTCTGAGGGTTTGTCGTCAAAACGCGATTCGCAGCCTGCAGGAGGTCATTACGATCTGATGTTGTTCCTTGTCCTACCTCCTTAATATAGAGGGAGTAGGTCATGGCATCGTTATCGAGATCCGTTCCCTGCCAGAAGAGGGTATTCGTCTGATTTGAACGCGTTTCACCGTTGTTAGGCGCAAGAAGCACAATGCTTGGAGCCTGATTTGTTGAACCCGCCGATGTTGTAAAGCTCATAGGGCCATTGTTCGCAGGAACATTCGAGAAGGTTCCATCAGACGCAAGGACCGTCCAGAAATAGGTTGTATTTGCTGTGAGGTTTGAACGAGTTGTAGAGGTCTGAGAAGAGCTCGCGCCACAGTTATCGCTGAGCGTCGCAAGGGACGTGCTCAAACAAAAACGATAGTTGAAGGTCTCACCGACATCCTGATTGCTACCATTCCATGCAAAGTCTGCTGCGGTCTGGCTGATGTTCGTTGCATTGGAGAGCGTTGTCACAGGAAGACGATTCGTCGTTCCAGATGGCGTTCCCGTCGTCGTTGCGCTCAAAATTCCGTTACTTGCGTACACAATGTAGTTTCCTTCACGAGCACGAACCGTCACAAAGTACGGCGTACCAGCGCGAAGTCCGCTCACGGTGTAGAAAGACGCACCCGTCACGCTCTCAGGACAATTAAAGGTCACCGAGTTGCGATCTGTTGAATAACAAATATCAAAGATAAGACCTGTCGTTCCATTGTCGTTCGTTGCATCCCACGTTACCGTGAAACTTGTGTCGGTCGTAGAAACGCCCGTTACCGTTACCGTAGGAGGTAGATCTGTTGGCTGCTGTGCAAGCGTCGTGAACGTCAGCGGTCCATTGACCGTTGTTCCAAGACCTACCGCATCAGAAACCGTCACCGTCCAGCTGTACTGCGTCTGGCTTGAAAGCCCCGTTGCGACAAAGTACTCGTTGTTCGTTGTCGTACAAACAGCAGAACCATTTGTCGTGACGTTACGAATACACACAGAGTAGCTAAGAACATCATTCAAATCTGGGTCAACACCATTGAACAAAAGCGTTGCGCTGTTGGTCAGAATGTTGATGGTAGAAAGAAGGGTGACGGATGGGCGACCGGTTTGGGTTGTGGAACCAGAGTTACCTGAACCTCCACCAATAGTAATCGTGTTGCCGCTATTTGATTCACTATTTTGTGAACCTCCACCAATAGTAATCGTGTTGCCGCTATTTGATTCACTATTTTGTGAACCTCCACCAATAGTAATCGTGTTGCCGCTATTTGATTCACTATTTTGTGAACCTCCACCAATAGTAATCGTATTTTCTGTATTCGAACTATTAGTAAATCCACCACCAATTGTGATTGTGTTACCTGTGTTTGAAGTATTGCTACTTCCTCCACCGATTGTCAGTGTATTTGATGTGGAGCTACCTGAGTTACTGCTACCACCACCAATACTCACTGTGTTACCTGTGTTTGAAGTATTGCTACTTCCTCCACCGATTGTCAGTGTATTTGATGTGGAGCTACCTGAGTTACTACTACCACCACCAATACTCACTGTGTTACCTGTGTTTGAAGTATTGCTACTTCCTCCACCGATTGTCAGTGTATTTGATGTGGAGCTACCTGAGTTACTGCTACCACCACCAATGGTAAGTGTGTTGCTACTGTTTTGGCTACCGCCACCAATGGTGAGGGTCGCAGCAGAAACTGAAGGAGTCAGTACCTGCATGAACATTGACAACACAAGGAGACCTGATGCGACTCTTCTCATGTGTATAGAAAAAGAAAAAGTAAGAACGAAAATGTGGAGTTCTACTTTTTATGTTTGTTTTGTAGCTCATACTTACCAGATTTATAACCTTTGTCAATGAATATATATATTTGTCAAACAAAGAAAAAACCTCACAGAAATGTGAGGTTTTTGCTGACGAAACGCCAGCTTGGGTCTACTACATACGAAACACCTCCATGGAAATTTTTTGAGATCCGTTAACAAACACTTGAACTGTAAAGGCTCCTGAACCGGGTGCATCTTTGCCTACATCGACAAAGATGACATTGTCAGTACCTGACAACGTTGCTTTGGTCATCCCGCTGCGGGAGACCTCCGCCGAATAAGTGTAACGATCTTTCAAGCTAATTTTTAGCTTGAAAGCGTCAGACTTATCTACATCCAGCCCATAAGCTTGGATGTAGCCCGAATCAGATGAAATATTTCTCAAACCCCAGAAAGAGGTCTGAGTCGTGGCACTGGGCACTGGCGTAGGCGTCGCTGTGGGCGCAGGCGTTGGTGACGCCGTTGCGGTAGGGGTCGGGGAAGGGGTCGGGGAAGGAGTCGGGCTAGCTGTGGCAGTAGGAGAAGGCGTGGGAGTTGCACCCACGGGTACCTTCTTAGCCACGGGCAGAACGATGGTGTTTCCACTTTGCAGCGTCACCGTCCCCTCTTGCTTGGTCTCGTCCACCAAAATGGTGGACCCCGAGATGGGGGCTTGAGACGCACAAGCAGACAAAGCAACTAACAAAGAGAAAGAAACCAAACCAACAAACAAATTCCGCATTACACTATACCTCAAAAATTTTTTTTATTCATTTTCGTCAGGACTCACCCGTAAAGGCGCGTCCGTTCTTTTTTTCTTCTCCTTTTCGTCAGGAGCAAGTTTCAGCAATCGCTAAAAATTGAACCCGCCCTTGAAAGGCGGAAGTAAATCCACCCCTCAGACCGCTCCTTTCAACCAGTTTCCGTATTGTATCGGATTCCTCTGGAGAGCTTCTAAAAGTAGACCCAATTTTTAATGATCGCTTCATCCTGCCACCCAAGGGTGCTGGAGAAGACGCGGTGATAATACTCGACTTTGAGAATCTGTCAAATATTTTTTACAACTTTTTTTACAAAACGTCTATTTCGGCTCTGGATGCTACTTAGCGAATGTTGTTGAGAAAGACTGCGTAGGCATTTTTGACCGGTGCACCCGTGTTGCGATCCACCACAGAGAATGCATGGTAGGGCCAAAGCTTCTCCGAAATGCGCCCCATAGTAATAGAAGAGCCGGGGGTATAGGCTATGGGCGCGTAACCCGCCGTCCCGCGATCGGCCAGCGCATACTCACCCACCAGCTGATATTTTGGATCCAGTAGAGAAAGCGTGTACTCACCCGTTTCCGCATTTTGCTCGACCTGCACCAGATCCTGAAAGGTGGACGTCATGGAAACCTGATAATAGGCGTCCGAAAGATCATGTTCAAAATGATCCCACGCGCTCTCCCGCGCAGCAAGCTGCTGGCGCATGCCCACGTCTGACGTGCTGCGTACCTGAGGAAGAGACATAAGAAGCCCCGCTCCCGCCACCGTGCCCGCCGTCCCGAGAGCAAGCATTTTCCTCGTGAATGCAGATTTCGTTCTTGCAATCTTTTTCTTCGCCGTCTCCTGCTCTTTTTTCATATCATCCACAAAGAGCGTGAGTTTTTTCTTCTCAGGTGGAAGTTTAACCTCCTCTGCATAGAACACCTGCTCCTCTTCCGGCACACCCTGTACAAAGCCCTCAGCCTGCAAATACGCAGCATATCGAGCGTCCTGTACCTTTTTTGCCGTCTCCTTGCTCGTTGCACGAGTATCCAGAGCTCTTGTTATTTTTTCTTTTGCATCAAGAGCCACGTCCTGCACTGTTCCAAGAGCATGTTTGCCATGCTGGACCGTTTGCTTCAGTGCCGACGACGCTGCCTTTCGTAAACGACGAGAAACTTTTCGTTCCTGTTTCAGCCGCTCCCGACGAGCTCTATAAGACCCCATATTCGGTGTCTCACCTTCTTTTGGCGTATGCGACTCCATAGACATCAGAAAAAATGTATCGCTTAAGTATAGCGTACCTTTTGTGTATTTCCTAGTTTTTTCCTAATACAAGGTTGTCTGTCCCACTTTTTGCCCCTCCCGCGTCAGGACGACCAAATACTTTGGCAACATGTGCCGCTCGAAATCCCGCACCATCCGAAACCGCCCATCCCGCGCAAAGCCGCGCCCCGCCTCTTTTTGCTCCGCATCATAGAACTGCACAATAAACTCAGCATCCGGCGCATACTCCGCCGTAACCGTCAAACGCTGATAGCGCTTGGGCTGGGTCTCCACCTGAACAGCAACCTCGGCAGCTGGAAGTGCAACTTTTGCCGCAAGAACACTGGAGGGCAGGGAAGTGTCCGGCCGAGTGGCGTCAGAACCGGAAAACATCTGCACAACGCGATCTGCTGACCCCTCATCACGTAATTGTAGAGCCGCAGCCGCAAGCAAAGTCAACATAACGGCAGAAAGGTGTTTCACCACCCGTGATTGAAAGGTGGCTAAGGATTGTAATTCCTGTTTCGAAGGAACATCGTTTGACGTGTCGGGAGAAAGCATAGATCAAAAAAAAGTCGCTCTGATAGTACAAAAGCGACTTTCCCTGTACACCCCAACATCACCAAAGCTCTTGCCTAAGAGTATTTTCCCCGTGCAGTGTTACATGACATTCTGGTTGTACACCGTGATATGCCCCTGAGCCTTTCCCTTATCGTCATAGACACGAATTTCCAGAGAACGCGTACCTGGATCGGCAATCGTCACCAACAGAGAGGGAAACTCCATGACACTATTCGTCAAAACCGTTGGATCTGCGCTGCGCTCTTCCACACGGAGCTTCCAGCCTTTCTTCGCTGGATAGAGATAGAAATCTCCTTGAGCATTTTTCCAGAGGCGCAGTGACGAGAAGGTTTCCACCAGTTCATCGCTGCTCAGGCTCAAATTCTGACGTGCGAGGTATGCACCAAATTCCTGCTGAAGTGTTTGCTGCTGTGCCCAAGACTGTACATCAAAGGCGGAAATTTCCTGCACCGTACGCTGCACCACACCAGAGCCAACGAGGGCCGCACTTCCTGCAACAGCCATGCCGACGGTCGCAAGACGCATTTTCTTGGATACAGGACCAAGAACAAAGGAAAGATTCTCACGTATTTCCTCATACAGATCAGACCACGTTGTTTTATTGACGGGCGTAGGCGCAACGGGGGAGACAGGTGCCTGTGCGGTAATTTCCAGCTCCTTCAGTGCCTCCAAAACTGGAGCCATGGCTCGTTCAAAATTGACCTCAAGTGCATAGGGTACTTCCGGAAGAACGGGAAGACCGCGTCTCTTGGCTTCCAACTCATACTGCGAGCGAAATCGTGGAATCGTGGGAAACTCCAGTTCCTCCAGGATATCTGCATCACTCAAACAGTCGAGAATACGCATCGTTTTCCCCGTTTCTCGATCGTAATAGTAGGGGGAGTGATCATTTTCCGGAATCTGCATGGGCGCCACCTCTGAGGAATTTTTATTCATATATGATGTTTATGGGATGCGTCAAATATTGTGCGCGCTTTTTATTATATTTTTACAGTTCTGTCAAGACATTGTCTGCAGCTACTTTCCATCTTCAACAGCACGCACACCAAAGTAGAATGCTATCACCGTTATCACCATGGAGCTCATGGTTTCAGGCACGGAAATCCCTGCAAACATCTGCAGAAACATGGCAATAAAATAGACCGTGAGCGTTGCAAGCGTAATGATCGAGCGCACCGTGCCTTTCGGCAGACCAAGGGGCCAATACTGCCGTCCATGTTTTTTGTGTTTCGCCATAGGTTGGAAAAAAAGGTAGCCTAGTATAGTACCAGAAAGTGATCCCATGAGCAACGACGCCTTTTCGTTGCAGGAGAACGCTCCTCTGGTAGAATGGTCCTGCAATTTTTCCGTTTTCTATGATCAAGCAGCTTCTTCTCGTCGTTCAAGGCGAGTTTCACGATATTGAGTTCAAAAATATGGTCACCGACCGCGTTGCTTGGTTTAACCTGCAAACAAAGGAAGCGGACGCACCAGATGTCCGCTCAAAAACACGCCTGGATGCCGAGGACACCATAAGCATTCTTTTAGAAGGGCGAGAGGAAGATCTGGAGTACCTTGGTGCAATTTTTGCGCGTGGCCCCCTCACGGCGCATATTGTACACACCACATGGACCTATCGGGATGCGCCAAAGCAGGCTACCCCCAAGGGAAACCCGCCTGCTCAAGGCACGCCCCATAAACGTCGTCGCCGTCGTCGTAACCGAGGACGAAATCTATGATTATTCCCGTTCTCCTCCCTGGCTTCGACTGGGAGACACCTGCCTTAGACGCGAAAGACCATCCCGACGTTTTTCACCACCTTGTGCGCGTACGCCGAGTAAAACCCTCACACACTCTGCGTCTTTGTGATGGGCACGGGCGTGTTCAGCTCCGTACCATCGCGAGTTTGACCAGAGAACAACTGGTTTTGGGTGAAATACTTGAAGACTTCACCGTGCCAGCGCCAGAAGTAACCTTATGGCTTCCACTGCTCGAAAAATCCTCACTGGAGGAAGCCCTCGCGCTCTGTGCGCAGCTACCCCTGAAAGCCCTTCGTTTTATCATCACGGAGTATACCAATACGAAAGAAGCTCTACCAGAAAAGTACCGACGGCGAGCATTGAGCATTGTAGAATCCTCCTGCCTGCAGTCAGAACAGGCGTGGATTCCCGCCATCACCTGGGAACCGCTGCCCCTGACATCCCTAGATTTCTCCCAGGAGACCTGGTCTGTTTCCATAGAACGCACGGATAAAAGGCCGACACGTGTGCCTGCTCTGAACGTCGTCATTGGGCCAGAGGGCGGATGGAGTCCAGCAGAGCGTGATTTCTTCGGGCAAATAGCCAAAACCTACCCGGATTCTGTGCATCACATCAGTCTTGGCCCTACTATTCTCCGTGCGGAAACTGCAGCTTTTCTGTCTCTCTGGAGCGCGCAACCTTAACGAAAGCTCGCGAGCCGAAAGACCTCCGTATTGTAGGGCTCCCGGGTGACATCCCATGGGCGGAAGGTCGTGTCTGTGTTGGCGTCAATACCATCGATCCCTGAAAACTCCCGCCCTTCGAAGACCATATCGCGAAGATGGGCATATTTTGCACGAAGTACCGTATTGTCTTCTGCTATTGCACGAAACCGCTCTCCATGCAGAACATACATGGCAAAGGTTTCTGCAAAGTCCTCAAAGGGGTCCTGCTGTGCATAGCCTGAGACAAAATCCTGGGGAACGGCATCCCGTAACTTTGTCGTATCCGTGCTCCAGCTCAATCGGTAAAACGCGAGACTCGTATCGCCAAGATACACGGGGGTTTTACCGTCCATGAAGGTACTGGCTCCTCGTTCCATATTGCCCTGGAATACACCCATATCCACCACATGACCTAATTCATGAATGGCAACTGCAACAAGCTCTGGATCTGTCACTCCAGCCGTACGCAAAATCATCACGTTGGCCCCTGCAAGGCCGCGCGAACCCGTGCGGGATTTCTTTAACGTCAGCGTGGAGAGTTGGTCGACAAAAGGCGCAGGAAACTTCGCAAAAGCCTGAGCGAGCAGCGTATCGATGCGCGTTTTTTCTGTTTCGCTAAACTGTTCCGTTGTGTCCTGAAAAGTCACGTGATCCACCATCGCCGCCAGGCGAGTTGTCCCCTGAGGAACAGAGTCGCTTTGAGGTAAGGACTCCGTCTGGGCAGGCTGCACGGAAATAGACGATGTCCGTTTGGAGACAAAGGTGCTCAGAGGAGCAAAAATGTTGCGGAGCGTTGAACGGGTATATAGTGAAGAAACATCACCCGTTGCAGGGCTAAGAACAACACTTTGCGTTGAAACGGAGCGCTGCGCTGGCGTCGTGTCCTTCGCCTGTGCGTACAGGGCCGTAAAACTTGCGGCAATCAAAAACGTCAAAAATACAATTCGTCCTCGCATGGTTTGCGGAAATGGAATATTGGACGTGTATTTTTGTTCTTGTCAATTCACGTATAAAATACTACTTAGTTTCTTTTTGTCAACATTACAAAAAAGCCCCTCCCGTGAGGGGCCAGGCAAGGATATTCTTATGCCTCTATTGCAGTAAATCCTTCAAACCCGCAAAGGGCTGCTGCGTGTCTTCTTCTTTTTCAGCGGACGATTGCATCGGCGTCGGCGCATGACAGTCTTTTCTTGCGCATTTCTGCATAATGGGCAGGCCGAGCAAAATCTCTTCCCGGAGCCACATGTCCAACGGCAGACGTGCTTTCGCCGTATCAACAGCAAAATCCTGTTCTTCCTCTGTGCCAGGAAGGCCAAAGAAGACAGGCATAGTTTTTTCTACCAGAAGTTGATAGGCATAGGTGCGAAGACAGGTATGACACTCCAGCTCCAGATCAGCCGACAAATCGGATAAATAGACCTCAAAACCACCCTCGACCCGCAGCATGTGCACCGCCGCCGTTATATCACCCCGAAGAGCAACCAAATCATCGGCATCAAAGAGATCCTTAGCGTTTGCAACCTCAATAGTATCCTCTCCGGCAGTGCCGACGGGCGCCCCCAGTAGATGTTTTATAGAAAGTCCGAGCATAGATTAATCTTGGCTAAAGGACCACAAGAGATAGAGAATATTGCGGAAAAGACCAATAAAATTAATAAAGAGCCCCATAGCAGCGGCTATATACATGGAGTCCGGATAATGCTGCTTGATCATCTGCATATCGTAGGCAGTGAAGCCTGTGAAAATCAGGATGGCCACACTGGAGAGTATCATTTCCAGTAACTGACTTCCCAAAAAAATATTCACCATGCCCACAACGATGAGAGCAATAACGGAGACCATGAGCATGCCGCCCCAGGAAGAAAGGTCTTTTTTTGTCACACTCCCAAAGACCGCCGCAGCGGCAAAGACACAGGTTGCAGAAAAGAACGCCTTGAAAATAAGCCCAATCCCTGCCGTCATGCCCACAAGCAGGAGAAGTGGAGCGAGGCTAAAGCCCATAAGGAGGGTAAACAGCGTGAACAGCAGGTAGTTGAGAGGAGATCGCTCCTGCCACATATGCGTCGTGAAGACAAGCACCAGCGTCACGGCGAAGGACCCGAACATCACGAAGGGGTTGGTGAGTATTGATGGATTCACAGAAAAGAGGGCAAATCCCCCATAGGACCCAGCGGCACTCATCAGAAGTGCGAGGGCAAAGAACAGAAACACTTTATTCACAAAGGCAGACCGATCTGCCGATGCAGGAGTCATTGCGGAAACAAATGGTTCCATAAGAAAAGGTGTGAGGTAAGTGATAGGCCTATTCTAAAAGGAGCTCTGACCAGAGTCAAGCACGCTCCAGAGGGAGGCGAAGTTCATCGATAACCTGGGAAAGGGCGGTCATCTCAGGTCCGCTCAAGCGGCCCAAAACAAAGGCGGACAGATCCGTGATGGGATGATCAGGCTTGATGCCAAGCCGTACACGTGCGACGGCGTCTGTGCCCATTTCCTGGACCACAGACCGCATGCCGTTATGAGTGCCCGCCGAACCCGACTCCCGAAAACGCATGGTCCCCAGAGGAATATCAATATCGTCGTAGATAATGGTCACATCGGCGGGCTCCAGTTTGTAATACTGCAAGGCTGCCTGTACGGCCATCCCGCTTCGATTCATGAGCGTATCGGGTTTGACTAACAAATACACCGTATCGCCAAGGGGCATGCCCGAAACCCAGCCATGCAGTGACGTGTCATGGGTAAACTTCGGAAAACCGTATCGCTCAGCAAGGGCATCCACGGCAAGAAATCCCGCATTGTGGCGCGTCATGTCGTACTCTTTGCCGACATTGCCCAGTCCGACGATTATATGCTTGTTCATAAAGAAAAATAACGTTCCAAAATTATTTGTGCAGCCAGGGAATCTAGTCGCCCTCCAGGAAAGGGAACTCCTGTTTCCAGCTCAATATCTTCTGCTTTATTTTTGGCTTCTGCAGTCGTCACATGCTCATCCACGGGATGCACGGCAAGGCCCAGACGCTTCAGGAGGAGTGTCACGGTTTCAAAAGCCTTGGTCATAGAGGGAGAAGGTTCCGGTGGTACCCCCACCACAACATCCCGAATGCCGGGTTCATCCTTTAACATGGTCCGCAGTTCCTGCTCAAATGTTGCAAGGTTTCCCCCCCAATGTATCTCTGGCCGGGGAAATGCTACGGTACCAAAAGCGTCGCTTATCGCGACGCCTATGACCTTTGATCCTATATCAAAACAAAGAATTTTTTGCCGCATAGACTTACGCCTCCGCAGTCACGTGCACAAGAACTGATGCCTCAACACCCTCGGCAAGATGCAGTGTAACGGTAACGTCACCTTCTTTCTTGATCGGCGCCATATCGATGGAAGACTCAGAAACGTCCACCTTGTATGCAGTTTTGATGGCTGCGGCAACATCCTTCTCGCTGACAGAACCGTAGAGTGCTCCCTTATCGGAAACCTTCACCGCAATGGTGACCTCAGCACCTGCAAGAGATGCCTTGAGCTCCTGTGCCTTCGCAATAATGTCCGCAAGACGCCCCTGTTCCTTATCTTTACGCTCAAGCGCAATTTGCTGTTCCTGGCGCGTTGCAATGCGAGCAAGCCCCTGGGGAAGCAAATAGTTCATTGCATATCCCTTTGCCACATCAAGAACATCGTGTTTGTTGCCAAGTCGTGCAATTTTGTCGGTGAGAATCACTTTCAGTTTCATAAACGGTGAGAAAAGAAAAAATGTAGAGTGAGCAGTTTTAGAAGGCCAGCATAGATCCCAGCCACTGCATGAAGTTTTGAACACTAACATCACGCAGCTGTTTACCCGAGGACTCATACCATGTGTCCGCATAGGCAAACCGATCTTTTGGTGTTACTAGGTTTTGTATATACACATTTTTTATCTTTTTATCAACGGCAAAATAGTTTTTTTGCTGGAAAAGGAAGATTGCGGGAATTTCCTCATGAAGCAAGCTGGCAATTTGTTCAATTTGCGACTGGCGGTTTTTCATCAGCTCATCTTCGGTAAGATCAGCGCTTGGCTTGCGCATGGATTCCAAAATCTTATCGAGGGTGCTGTTTTTAAAGTTCGAAAGATTCAGACCGGAAAGTTTCGCTGCGCTCGAATGCCAGTAGGGGAATATGTCTGCATCGTAGCCCAGGTCCTGACCGATGATCATGACATCGTAATCACGACTTTTCACGATACTGCGCAGTTCATCGGGTTCAACCTCCGACACCTCAGTTTTCACGCCAATATTGTTCCATGCCTCAGCGATGCGCCGGGTTGTTTCCGTTAAATACGATGGGGAACTGAGCGTCACCATGCGAAGGACAAAGGTTTCGCCCTTCGCATTCACACGATATCGCTTGTATTCTGCGAGGATGTCATAGACGAGGCGCCCATCCAGCACGGCTTCCTTGGTCATTTCCTCAGTCACTTCATCCGCCTTTATCTCTGGCAAACTGGATCCAGAGCCGCTTTCCAAGGTTACACCAGAACCACTGGTTCGCCCTTCACGCATGGTCGTTCCCGATAAATACTGCTTCCAGAGGCCTACCTTCTTTGCTGCCACTTGTTCATCTGTGGGCATTTTCCAACCTGCGTCAAAAAGACTCCCCTGGGCGCGATCAGGAAAATATTGCGTCTTCCAGGAGTCGTCATTGCTGTCTGGGAAAGGAGAATTCACCTCCCGAAGAAATGGATAGGGGGAAATAAGTTCCTCACGATTGACGGCAAGAGAAAGCCCCATACGCGTCTTCACATTCACCAGTGTTTCATTTTCCACATTTAAATAGGCTGCGTAATAACGCGGCTCGTCGATTTCATAGAGATCAAAACGCTGCATGGCCTGCACATCCGCTTGATTTTCAAAGGGCACACGTTTCATGGCCACCAAAGATGTTTTATTGGCCAAGACCTGCTCGAAGGTCGGATAAAACTGTAAAATGATGCGATCCAGATAAGGCGTCGCCGCGTAGTACTCATCATTACGGACAAGAGTCACAATTTGCGCACCATCCGCATTGGAGGAAAACCCTTCTTCGATTTTAAAGGGACCAGAGCCAATAGGTTTGAGACCTGCGGGATCCGATTTCATTTTTGCCACGGGTACCTTTTCCCAAATATGTTTCGGCAAAATGCCCAGCATCGTCGCTGTGGGAAAAAACACATAAGAAGTGGGCAATTTAAACTGGACCGTCTTTTCATCGACCTTGGTGACTTTCACCCCTTCAAAGGCAGATTTCAGGAGCGCATTGGAAAACTCCGGATCCATGAGCAGGGAATAGGTAAAGACCACATCGTCTGCCGTCACCGGTGTGCCATCATGCCATTTTGCATCAGGATGCAGGCGAAAGACGAATTCTTTATAATCATTACTTGCCTGGAAGGTTGCCAGATCAGGCACAATTTTTTTCTGTTTCGGGTCGTATTTCGTGAGGCCGGAATACACAAGAGCAACCACGTCCGGCTCCGCGGGGTTGAGCTGCGCGAAGAGCGGATTGATGGTGGAAATATTTCCTACAATACCTTCACGGAATGTTCCTCCTGGAATAGGTTGTTCATAGGAGTTGGCCTGATAGTACACATACCCGAGGAGACCTGTCGCAATGAGCAGCACTGCGAGGGATGCACGTAAAAGAAAACGTGCTGAGAACGCACCGCGAATGGATGAAGCCATAGATTAGCGAACGAATGCAAAAGCCAACGTGTTCAAAACAAGTAACACAGCGAGCACAATAGTCGCCAGAAAAAGAAATTTTTCAGCGCCACGCTTTGTGGAATACACATTGCCGCTTCCACCAAAGGTTTCGGAGAGACCAACACCTTTGCTTTGCAACAAAATGGACACAGCCAGCGTGACTGCAAAGACGATTTGAAGGACAATCAAAAGAGTTTTCATGTGGGCGTTACGCTCTATAAATACAAAGTTCCGCCGCCATATTACCTAGGCTTTGCGGGAAACGCAAGCCTTTAGATGCGGCCCTGCACAGAAAGAAAACGTTTGGGATCTTTACCGCGAATATGCACACAGTCTTTGTGATGGAGACGAATAGTATGCTGCGTGCTTATGTAGGCCACCAGATCCGTTGCAGGACAGGAGGCAATTTTTTGGTCACAGCATTTGGCCAGGGCATAGGGAATTGCAGGATCTCCACCAACAATGTAGGCCTTTTCTCCATATTGTTTTTGTTCTGGCCGTACCACCGTCGCCTGAAGAATTTTTCTATCAGGACCAAGCCGCAAATCCGGGTAGATTTTACGGACCACCGATAAGGCCGTGGTGGCACTTTTCCCAACCTTCAGTAAGAGTCGTTCTTTCCCCGAGATTTTCAACTCTCCATCACCAAGCAAAGCATCCAACTGGGACATGGAAGGATCTAGCGGCTCTTTCCCGACACTTGCCAGGGCCTGATCCACCAGTTTGCGTCCTCGTTCTATAAAGGTCTCCCGCTGTGCTTCACGTAAAAAAGCTTGAATACGTGATCGGGCATTAGGCGTTTTCGCATAGAGGAGCGACGTGCCCGTGGGTTTGTGCGAGGCCCTAGTCACCACTGACACCACATCACCGGTTTTGAGCTGGTAGGACAAAGGTACCGCCTTCTCATTTACCGTCGCGCCAATACAATGGTGTCCCACTTCCGAGTGAATCGCATAGGCAAAATCGAGGGGTGTCGAGTGACGGGGCAGGGCGACGACATCGCCTTTGGGCGTGATCACAAAAACCTTATCAATGATACGACTGAAGTCCGTAGAGTCATCAGCAGGGATACGGCCAATACGCTTGAACTCACGGTTTATCATGGCCAGTTTCTGTTGCCAAAGCTCACCGTGATCCGGTGTCGAGGACCCCATTTCCTTATAGGCGCCATGGGATGCAATACCATACTCCGCCACGTCATCCATGGCACGAGTGCGAATTTGAATTTCTACAGGCAGCATGTCATTGCCTGGATACATGCCCGTTACGGCCGTATGAAGACTCTGATAGTTATTTGACTTTGGCGACGCAATATAATCTTTCATACGTCCTGCAATTGGCGGAAACTGCTCATGGACATACCCCAAAAGCCTGTAACAATCTTCCTTCGTATCCACCACAATACGCAGTGCAAAAATATCGTACAGCTCAGCAGGGTGATCAAAATGCTTCTGATGCATCTTGTGTGCCGTTGAATACACACTTTTTATGCGTCCATAGATTTTACCCGAAAGCTTATGGTGTTGCATCAGTTGTGCGATCTCCTGTTTACAAACAAGAAGAATATCCGGGTGTTCTTCATTGAGCAACTGGAGGTCTGACGCAGTTTTCTGGTAGAGTTTCGGATGCAAAACGCGAAACGCCTCATCTTCAATGCGTACCTTGAGCGCATAGACACCAAGCCGTCCCGCAAGTGGGGCATAGATTTCCAACATTTCTTTAGCTAGGCGAATTTGTTTTTCGCGTGCCGTGCCTTCCAGCGTCAGGAGCCCAGACATGCGTGTTGCTAACTTGACGAGAATGACACGCACGTCCTCCGCAAGAACGAGGAGCATTTCCCTGAGTTGCATGACTTCTTCCTGTGTATCCGCATGAAGGCGGATCTTTTTCAGCTCCGTAAAGCGCTGCACCAGATGGGCCGCAGCTGGTCCAACACGCTCTGCCAGGGTTGCTTCCGTAAGACCACAGGACTTGATGGTTTCATGCAGAAGCATGACTTCCATAGTCATCACATCGGGTTTGATGAGCAGGAGAAGGTCAACACTCTGCATGATATGAGAAAAAAGCATGTCACCATTGCGGCGCACATGCCCGAGGCTTGTGTCATAAGCAACGGCAAAAGCACGTTCGAGTCGCGCATACATATCATCGGTTTCCTTGGATTTTTGATGCCCAAGATACTTCACCATCTTATTGTAGACGCGCTCCAGATGTGGAGTGTATGCAGCTTGGTTCATGGAGCAGAGAAAAGTGCTAGCTGTATCATAACAAAGTATTCGTTCCCGAAGCAAATTTTCCTTCCACGCCGCCTCATCTCTATGGTAGAGTAGGCGAGATTTTTTGACCGCCCTTATGCGCCTTGCTTTCTTTCATGATTTTCTTCTTCGTTTTGGAGGAGCGGAACACGTGTTGTTTACCATGGCAAAAGCGTACCCAGAGGCGCCAATTTATACACTATTCTGTGATTTCGACGGTCTTAAAGCCCGTTATCCTGAGTTTGCCAACCGCATACACGTGCACCCTAAGGCGCAGCGCGCCTATAAGCTGGGAAGAAAAATACCCCTGATCGGCAAACAAGTCTCCAAACTCTTCCTCCCGTACTATGGGCGCTGGGTCGAGGAAATAGATTTTTCTGACTACGACACGGTGATTGCAAACAGTACGGCCTGGGGCCTTGGCGTGGTAACACCCTCATGGACCAAACTCATTGCCTATGTACACAGCCCAGCGCGATATCTCTGGGATTACTACCCTGATTACAAGCGTGAACTTGGAAGTAAGGGACAAGGATCGCTTCGGGACACCCTGCTGACCTACAGTCTTTCACGGCGAAGGCTTGAAAACCGCGTCAGTGCGGATCGCCCTGACGCTATTCTCTGTAATTCCACACTGGTTGCGGATCGCATTGCAAAGTTTTACAGACGCAAGGCAACGGTCCTCTATCCCCCCGTCGATATAGACAACATTTCCTGCACGGGTGCGTCGCCGCAAAGTTATGCACTCATACTTTCCACGCTCACCCCGTATAAGAACATTGATAAGATTCTTTCCTGGTGGGGAGACAGAGAAACCAAGCTCCTCATAGCGGGTGACGGTCCAGACCGTGAGCGACTTAAAAAACTTGCTGGGAAAAATGTGACCTTTCTTGGATATGTCAGCCAGGAAAAAAAGACGACGCTCTTAGAAGAGGCGCGCCTACTTTTCTATCCCTCCATGGAAGATTTTGGCATTGGCCCCATTGAAGCCATGGCTGCAGGAAAACTGACCATTGCCCTGGGAAAGGGTGGGGCATTGGAAACCGTTACTGATGGGCAAACCGGTATCTTTGTGACTGATTTATCTCAAAAATCTTTGGATCACGCATGGGAAAAGTTTTGCACAATTGAGAAAAACTATACGGCGAACCATCTTCGAATATCTTCTGAACGTTTTTCCAGAAATTCGTTTCTTCATTCACTTTCTTCCTATATCGATGCTAGTTAGCAAAAATCGATCCGGAAAAATCTGGATGTTTCTTCTCTCATTTGCGCTCCTCTGCGCTCTTGTGGGAAGCCTGTACGTTCATGCATGGAATTTAGGCGTAAGCCCTATGGGTCTATTTAGCGACGAAGCTTCTATAGGGCTCAATGCAAAGACCATTGCAGAGTATGGGACAGATGAGTTTGGAACTCCAACACCGTTGTACTTTCAAGCTTTTGGAGAGTATAAAAACCCCGTTTATATCTATGCACTCGCTTGGTTACTCCAGTATGTTCCTATGAGTGACATCAGTGTCCGAGGGGTCAGCTTTCTGTTTTTTGTTGGTATTCTTCTTGTCTGGACGATCTTTGCGGAACTGTACTGGAAAAACCGCGGACTCACGGTCCTCCATGTTCTCATGCTAGGGGCATCACCGTGGCTATTTTCTCTTTCACGAGTAAGCTTTGAGGCAATTTCGTTCGTTTTCTTTTATGTTTCGTTTCTTACAGTCTATTTTCTATTATATATTAATAAGTTTAGAAGTTTTATTTCGGTTATTTTGCTTTCCGTTCTTTGCGCGGCTTTTGCTGGTATCTCCTGGTACTCCTACTCCACAGCACGGCTTCTCATTCTTATCAGCATATTTGGGGCATGTACACTGTTGCTTCTCCAACGTAAACGTCTTGCCCCTCTCCTCATTATTTTTCTGAGTGGTCTTGCTCTCCTCCCCGCAACAGGACTTTTAGAAGGAAACAACACGATTCTCCTTGGACGATTTTCACAAATTTCCTACTTCTATGATGCGACACTGACCTGGGGTGAAAAAATCGGGCAGTTCCTTCAGATTTATAGCAGCTATTTTTCTCCTGAATTTCATCTGTGGGTAGGGGATAGTAATCTCAGGCACCATGCAGGACCAGCCGGCATGTCCTCTTACTTTGTCTATGGTTCCATGTGGATTGGTGTTTTCCTCACGCTCTTTGCCTGGCGAACCAGAAAGTTGCAGCCCTTCTCTGATCGGGCTTGGTTTGCCAATTTTATGCTCATGGAATTTTTCGCAGCCCCCCTGGCTGCCAGTATGACAGAACCTGGCCATGCAATTCGTGTTGTCAGCATGATCATCCCTATGCTCTTTTTTTCCGGTGTAATGCTTGCTTTTCTGCGTCGCCATCTCCAAACCTGGGCACCCATCGTCGGCATATCTGCCATTCTTCTCATTCTTCTCGAAGCCACGCCCTTTCTTTCCTATGCACTTGGCCACTATACGAGATACTCTGTACGCTACTTTATGACCTACGGTACGGAGGAAGCTGTACGAACAGTTGCCACCATGCGATACCCCTTGCTCGTTATCGACAAAGACCTCTACGAAGCAAATGTTATAGCTTCGTATTACACCGAGACATTGAATAATGCCATAACCATTACTTCTGGCATTTCCGATTCATACATACAAAATATCCAGATACCATTTTGCTATCTAGCAAAACACACGCCCTACACACAAACCACAAAACACGTTGCCCCCAACGCGATACCCGTACCCCTGGATGTCCAATCACGTCTGAAGTTAACCTGTTTCCCTGGCGAGACAAGCGCACAATCCTCTTGAGCTTCACCCTTCCTTTGATACAGTAGATATATGTGAGCCCACCTTATGACGACGACAAAAAAACGCACTCCTGCAATGGAGCAATATGACAGCATTAAAGAACAATATCCCACCGGATTCCTCTTTTTCCAGATGGGTGATTTTTTCGAGCTCTTTGGAGACGATGCAATAGAGGCCTCAAAAATTCTAGGACTGACCTTAACCGCAAGAGATAAACAGTCTGAAAACCCTTTACCCTTTGCAGGTGTTCCCATCCATGCTGGGGAAAAATACATAGCAGAACTCACCAAAAAAGGGCACACCGTCGTCATTTGTGAGCAATTACCGCAAGTAGGGAAGGGTCTCATCGAGCGAGCGGTGACAAGAGTTGTCACGCCTGGGACCACCCTATCTTCCTCCGTTCTCGAGGAAAAAACGAGTAATTACATGGTGGCCGTTTTGGAGGAAAAGGGTGTCTTTGGGGTCAGTTGGGCTGATACAAGCACAGGGGAGTTCCGCGTTCGCAAAACAACGTCTCTTTCTGAAGTCCTTGCGCTCCTCGCTCGCCTTGCCCCACAGGAAGTCCTCATAGGAGAACCGTGTTTTTCCCGCGACGCCATCCTTGCAGAGGTGGAACAATATGCACGGAGCATCCATCGTACGTATCAGCCCAAGGTTTCACCCATGGAGTGCATCACAGAACATTTTGGTACCCATGCTCTCGGCGGCTTTGGCCTCGCTACCGAACCCCTTCTCTCGAATGCAGCGGGAATGATTCTTGCCTATATCCGCGAGACACAACTACGTGCACCGGTCCATATAACAAAAATTACGCGGGAATTCCCCAGTGATCACATGCCTCTCGATTGGCAAACTATTCGCAATTTAGAGATTTTCGCAACGGCTCGTGATGGAAGTCGAGATGGCTCGCTGGTGTCAGTGCTCGACTACACCAAAACCGCCATGGGTGGACGATTTCTTCGGAAGGAACTGCTAGCTCCCCCCACCTCCCTTGAAGTTATTTCCGAACGACAGAACGCCATAACGCGGCTCTTATCGTCCTATAGTAACACGGAGCAGCTACGAGATCTGCTCACGAAAGTCTACGATCTTGAACGGTTGTTTGGCCGCCTCTCTATGGGGCGTGGCAACGCACGGGATCTTCTTGCCCTCGGCAAATCTTTGGATGCCGTTCAGACAATCCTCCTGCTCCTGAAGGACGCCCACATTACCCTTGGCTCCCTAGAGATGCCGGATGTCCAGCAGGTGGCGAACATCGCGGCCAGCATCGAAGCAGCACTTTGCGACGACCCCCTGCCAGTGTTACAGTCAGGCGGCATGATACGAGAAGGGTACCATACGGAACTTGATCGACTCCGTTCCTTGCAACGGGATGCAAAATCCCATTTGCTTGCCTATCAACAACGTCAACAAGAAGACACAGGCATCACCAACCTGAAAGTGAAATCCACCGGCGCCTTTGGCTATTTTATTGAGGTGACGAAATCACAAATTGCACGCGTTCCAAGTTCGTACCTGCGAAAACAAAGTCTCGTTGGGGCAGAGCGGTATACAACGGAGGAACTCGAATCCTTAGGCCGCTCCCTGGAATCCGCCGAGGTCGAAGCCAACCAGCTGGAATATACACTTTTTGAAGCAGTTCGCCTGGAAGTGCTCCAGGACAGCACCTGTATTCAAAATGCGGCATCCTTCGTTGCCGCTCTCGATTTTTTGTGTCTCGGCGCTTACCTTGCACAGAAGAAACAATATGTCTGTCCACGCATAACACCAGGCGGTATTTTACGTATAGAACAGGGAAGACACCCCGTTGTCGAAGAATTGCTCAAAGCGGAGCAAAAAACCTTCGTCCCCAATGATACGAAGATGGAGGAAAACAGTCGCCTGCACCTCATTACCGGTCCGAATATGGCGGGTAAATCCACTTATTTACGCCAGGTCGCCCTCATTTGCCATATGGCTCATACGGGCCTGTTTGTCCCTGCCACAAGTGCAGAGATTCCTCTTCTGGACCGCATATTTACCCGTATCGGCGCTCAAGATAATCTGACGAAGGGCCAGTCGACCTTTATGATCGAAATGCAGGAAACGGCGCATATTATGCATCATGCAACAAACAACAGCCTCATTATTCTCGACGAAATTGGCCGTGGAACCTCTACCTACGACGGCCTTTCTCTCGCATGGGCAATCACGGAATATGCGCACACAACGCTGAGTGCCTTAACGCTCTTTGCGACGCATTATCATGAGCTCATTGATGTGGTTGCCGCCCTGCCACATGGAGCAAATTACAATGTTGCCGTTAGTAAAACAGCGTCGGGTGTGGTTTTTCTTCACTCCATAGTGCCAGGTGGAGCACCCGATAGTTACGGTATCGACGTCGCAGCACTTGCAGGTATTCCAGAGAAAATTTTACTTGCGGCGGGACAACATTTACTGCACCTTGAACAAGGTGCACCCGCAGAAAAAAAGAAACAACGCGGCAATCCTGACCAACTCTCTTTCTTCTCGTCCCCTATACCGGATCCACCTCGCATCGATCCCGTCGCACAAAATCTTCTCCGTGCGTTGCGTGATCTTGATCCTGATGTCCTGACCCCAAAACAGGCCCATGATGCCCTCTATTCTCTGAAAAATTTACTGTCTTCATGAAAAAATATATTTTTGTTACCGGTGGTGTTTGTTCCTCTCTGGGAAAAGGTATTGCTGCCGCCAGTATTGGCCTCCTCTTAAAACGCATGGGGTACAAGGTTGTCCCCATGAAAATTGACCCCTACCTCAATGTTGACCCGGGAACCATGAGCCCCGAGCGACATGGAGAGGTCTTCGTCACAGACGATGGCAGCGAAGCAGATCTCGATCTTGGTCATTACGAGCGTTTTCTTGACCAACCGGTATCCAAACTTTCCACCATGACCATGGGACAAGTGTATCGCAATGTTCTCAAACTTGAACGAACCGGATCCTACCTCGGACGGGATATTCAAATTATTCCCCATATCACCGATGAAATTAAGCGACATGTGTATGAACTTGCGAGCGAGTCCAAGGCAGATGTCATCATTGTCGAAATCGGTGGAACCGTGGGAGATATCGAAGGCCAACCCTGTATCGAGGCCATGCGCCAGATTATGCACGAAGTTGGACGCGACAATGCGTGCTGTGTCATGCTCACCCTCTTGCCCTATTTGCAATCATCCAAAGAACTCAAAACCAAGCCCACGCAAATGGCCGTTCGTGAACTCACCAGATCCGGAATTAACCCTGATCTTATCCTCGCACGCAGTGATTATCCCATCCCTCAGGATCAGCTTGAAAAGATATCCTCCTTTTGTAATGTCCCCCGTGAAGCAGTAATTCCAGCCTATACGCTCGATAGTATCTATGCCGTTCCTTCGGCACTTGCCGCAAGCAATATTCACCAAATTCTCCAGCAGCGACTTGGCCTTCCCCCAAAAGGGAAGCCGAGTCTCAAAGATTTTACACAGCTTCGACGCATCATCGACGATGCCTTTGTGGGGAAAGTGCGCATTGGCATGGTCACCAAGTACAACGAACTGGATGATGCCTATCTCAGTGTGCATGAAGCCTTAAAGTCGGCCTGCTATGCGGCAGGTAAGCATCCCGATATCCTGCATATCAATAGTGAACTTCTGGAGTCAGGATCACCTGAAGAGTGGGATCGTCTCAAAAGCTGTGACGGCATTTTAGTGCCAGGTGGTTTTGGCAAACGCGGTATCGAAGGCAAAATTCAGGCAGCGGAATATGCACGAACCAACAACGTACCATACTTTGGCATTTGTCTTGGCTCTCAAATTCTCGCCATCGAATTCGCCCGCAATGTCTGCGACATGAAGGGTGCAAACTCAACGGAAGTAAGTATGCATACCTCCTATCCCATTGTGGATATCATGGATGACCAACGTACGGTGAAGAAAAAAGGAGGGACCATGCGCAAGGGAAGTTACCCATGCCACCTCAAGACAGGAAGCCGTTCAGCGAAACTCTACGGACAAAAGGTTATTCACGAGCGGCATCGCCACCGTTTTGAATTCAACAATCTCTACCGGAAGGAACTCGAAAAGGCAGGACTGACTATTGCCGGCACCTATAAGGAACAAAATATCGTTGAAATTGTAGAAGTGGAGAAACATCCCTTTATGATCGGGTGTCAATTTCACCCAGAATTTACGTCACGCCCGACTAAGGCCCACCCGCTCTTTTTGGGCTTCGTTTCTGCATCGCTCAAACACGGCGAGAAAAAATAGACTTCCCCTCGACACAATCCTCCTACTCTCGTCAAGAAGTCCTTCCCCGCAGGGAGGGACGTTCATGATATACTGAGGTATACACCCAACATCACTTGTATGCCTTCGCGAGAATTCCAAAAAAAGATGTACGGACGCTACCGAAAGGCACTCCCACGCCACCTGCACATGCGGGAGCCCCACGAGACGCCATGGTATAGCCTTGGTGCCCATACAGACGAGACAAGTGGGTACCGATCTTTTCTGCACATGGGACCGGCAAAAAATCGGTTCCGGCATATAAAACATCCGAGTAATGTAACACGCGCCGTACGCAAAGAGATATCGCGCGTCCTACACATGGGAGAGCCACAACCTGCTGGATTCTTCAGTAACTTTGTGCGGTACGCCGTGACGTCAACAGCAATTTTTGCCAGTCTGCTCATTGTTTTTAACTTTCAAGCCTATGGCAGCGTGGTTTCCTACTGGTGGATGCACACCTTCAGCGGAGAAACCTTTGCAAAGGAAGCCTTTGCCTACGTGGAACATACGGCACCAACACTCTTACCCGTGCCCGTTAATACGACGCACAGCACTGCAGAAGCGGGCGGCCTCCACCCTGACGGATCACAGCTTCCCATTAATCCACCGGATAATCGGATTATGATCCCAAAAATCGGACAGAATATTCCCATTAAGGAAGTGGACCCGAAAAACCTCGTGGATCAGAAATGGAATGGCCTTGAACAGGATATTCAAGAAGCCCTCAAGGAAGGTGTGGTGCGCTACCCAGGAACGGCGCAGCCCGGGCAAAACGGGAATGTGTTTATAACAGGGCACAGTTCTTATTATCTCTGGGATCCAGGCCGATACAAAGATGTGTTTGCCTTGCTGCATGAGCTTGCACTCGGGGACACCATTACCATTTTCTATGACGAAAACCGGTACGATTATGTGGTAAAGGAGATTCGCGTAGTGTCACCAAAAGAAATTGATGTTCTGCAGCAATCGAACGACAAACGTCTGACCCTTATGACCTGTACGCCTATTGGGACCGCCATCAATCGACTGGTGGTGATAGCGGAACAAGTAGAAAAATAACACGTCCTACGAGAGCGCACGACGCCTTTCCTCGAGAATTTTTTGTACGGAAAGGAGGATTTCCGCGGGCACAGACAGCATAGCCCCCATGGAAAGGGGTTTCGTCACAAAGACATGGAGTGACTTATATACTAAGGGATCTATAGGTTGGACCTCTACAGCGGTGGAGAGTTTTTTCGCACAGGAACCGCACAAAAAAAGCATGTCCCTTGGACGCAGATGCAGGTGTGTTTCTCCCACCAAATCTGTCTGGCAATGCATACATTGGCGACTGACGTGCATATGTCCTAGAGCATCCAAAAGCTGCATTTGCATCATGATCGACAGCACCTCCGGGTGCTGCGCCGTGTTCAGTAAAGAAAGAAACAAACAGAGGTGTTCAAAAATCTCCGCATGGGGTTCCTCTTCTGGGACGAGGGTAGAAAGGAGCCCCAGAACAGCCCAGAGCGCTTCGATAGCTGCATAGGGAAGGGCGTGGTCCGCATATCGATGCAGCGGCGCCGCTCCCGTCAGCATGGTTGCGGAATCAAGCCCATAGAATTGCACATCGAGCAAGAGAAGAGGGTCGATACGCGACGCCATAACACTTTTCCCAGAGGCAAGTCCCTTCACTAATACACGGCGCATCCCATAGATTTCCGTAAAGAGCAACACCGGTGTATTGCCACTCGCAAGAGGCGCATAGCGATGCACCACCAGAGCACGGGTTTGCTGGTACGATCGCATGGATTTAGATGCGGGGCAAGTAAGTGCGTAGCGCGTACCATGTACTGAGCACGGCTACAAAGGCAAGCAAAAGCAACATCTTCCCAAGATCCACCAGAGCATTGTTCGCTACATGAGTGGTGAGGATATCTCCCACATGGAGCAGCATCACCTGTGCACCTGCCGTGCCACTAAAGGCACCTGCAACCACCGCATGCCACTGAAATAAGACGAGAACAAAGATCAAAAAGGCCGCGAGAACCCCAAAGACAGAGAGCAAAATAGCTTCGCCATAAAAAGGCCCTTCAATGGTTTTACGACTTGCCCCCACCAGCTGCATGATTTGAATCTCATCCTTGCGTGTAAAGAGAAGAATTCTACTCGTATTAAACAAAATGAGTGAAGCAATAGCGAGAAACAGGACATAGAGCACAATAAAAATGACCTGAGCAGAGGTGGTCACGGAAGAAAGATTCTGCACCCGGCTCAATTGTTCGTCAAAGTAGGAAAAATCGATGGCGGGTGCAAACTTTGGGTCTTTAAGCAGAGCGGTAATGCGGTTTGCGTCGACACGGGCAACATTTTTAATAATCATCACCGGCTCCAGAATATTTTCTCCTTCGTAGGTTTGCACAACGCCCACGGTTTGGTCGATCAGATCAGGAATGTTCGTGCTTGCTTTGACCAGATCAAGGGCTTCCTTTGACGTCAGTAACTGGACCTCTGTCCCGAGGAGAGTGAGCCCCGTTTTCAATTCGCTAACCAGGGCATTATCCACACTCACACCCTTCTTCAAAAATACTGTAAATTCCACATTATTTTGGACATCCGCAACGGTCCTATCCAGGAGAACACCACCACTGTTCACGACAAACAGGAAAAAGGACACCAAGAGCACCACAGAAAAGGCACCAAGGCTGAGGAGGGAATTGCGGGCAATGCTCGTCCAGGAGCTACCAAAAAGTCGGGCTATCATGCAAGAAAAGATGAAGAAGCTAGGAATTTCTTAAAGGGGACCGCAAGTTCAGGGCGATCTTCCAGATATGCAAGGGTTGCCTTGAGATAATTCAGGGGATCACCGGTGGTCAGCCACTCGCCACCCTCGACGGATTTCGCACGCACATCATACCCGGAAACAATCAGCCGCTGTACTGCATCCATAAGCCATAGCTCATTATCTTTCCCCACCTGCATGCCATCGACCACATCAAAAATCTCCGGAGGGAGGAGATAACGCCCAAAGCCCGCCAACGTGGAGGGGGCTTCTTCGACGGCAGGTTTTTCAATTATCGCAGTGATGCGTCCCGTTTCGTCGTGCGCATAACAACCATATTTCGATATTTCCTCACGAGGTACTTCCTGCGCACCAAGAATACATCCGGCCCCCGTGGCTTCGGCCTGTTCTATGAGCTGTTTGGTAAAAGGCACCTTCGATCGCACAAGGTCGTCGCCAAAGGCATAGATAAAGGGTTCGTCGCCAATAATTTCCCGTACATTGAGGAGAGGCGTCGCATTTCCATAGGGGCCTTTCTGACGCACATAGACAAAATTCGCCATGGTGGGTAAGGCAGCAATCTGGGCGAGCCGGTCCATCTTTCCTTGCTCCTTCAAGTAGGAAGCGAGTTCGGGGGAGTGATCAAAATGATCTTCAAGAGCACGTTTATCCAGGCTCGTGACGAAAATAATCGTTTCAATCCCTGAGTCGACCATTTCCTCCACAATATATTGGACTGTGGGTTTGTCGATAATAGGCAGCATCTCCTTTGGCATTGCTTTGGTCGCCGGCAGGAAGCGGGTTCCTCGGCCAGCAACCGCAATGACTGCTTTACGTATAGGTTTCATGCAATCTGGTCATGCAGTACGATTTGATGCCGCGAGTATACCGTTTGAGAGGCTAGTCTTCCAGCTCAATTTTAATTTCTCTCTCTTTGCGAACAACAAGCTTCGGTACTGTAATCATTAAAATACGCTCGCGCGTCATACGAGCAGTAATATGTTTGAGGTCCACCTGCTGAGGAAGAATGATGGAACGAGAAAAGGGACCAAAACTAAACTCCTCCGTGTGCAAATAGGGCTCAAGGTCCGCCATTTCTGCCGGGAGGCGAGAGGTGCCGGAAATTTCCAGATGATCCTCACGTACGGTCAAATGCAAGTCATCATCGGAGACGCCGGCCACTTCAGCCATGATGACAATTTTATCCGATCCATTGTATACACGCACTTTCATTTCCTTGTCAGCAGCGTATAGCATCGCATCTCGCGGCTCTTCGGAAATTGCATGGGGATGGACCTCATGAAATTCTGGATCTTTCTTCAGCGACATCTTTGTAAAAAGTGCCATAGGAGCAGGACGTAACATATGTGTAGGGCTACTGTACAAATGAACGGGCATCAAGGCAAGGTGAGCCATGCGTAAATCCCTTGAAGTCACGGCGTATTCTTTTATAGTGATGAAGACTTTCCGTCTCTCCTTTTGCTATGAACCGTTCTCCAGCCCGATTCCACACCCTCGACGTTTCCCACGCTCTCGACCATATTCACGAGACCTTCCATATATCCATTTCTGACACAGCTGACCTTTTTCTTGCGGTGGGTTTTTCCCACGTCCTCGATGAAGCCATGGCACGCAACACCATGTATAGCCTTGTGCAGACGATGCAGGAGATTATTTTGAGTGGCACCCAGGATGTACGGCAGCGTTTTGAAGAGGCCGTACGCAAAGGAAACCTGTACCTGGAGGGTCGGGATATTGCCAGTATGGGGAAGCTCCACATTGCGGCGGGTTTGCTGACGGGTGAGGAGATGCACATTACGAAGTCCGGCGCGGCCGAAATGTATCTCATCCGCCACGGTCAATGTACGAATGTTACAGCCAATTTTGATGAACCGCTCTACGATGAAGACGGCAATCCGCTGGGAAGTACGGTGGGAGAGCTTATGGATACGCTTCCAGATAATGAATACTTTAACAACATAGCCACCGGTATGCTGACTCCGGGGGATATTCTTCTTATTGCAACCGCAAGGCTGACACGGCACCTCGATGAACATGAACTGTCTGGATTCTTCGGAAAAAGCAATTTGGATGTGGGCTTTTTGAATCTGGAGCATCGCCTGAAAGATGATCCTGATGCAGATGTGGCGATTTTGGGGCTTAAAATGCAGGTTGTCACGCCCGAAACGTCGAAGGCTGGAAGTAGCACGCCTGGATCAGTCGCCGAGGAGAGTTCACCAGAACCCGCTGACTTTGTAGGCAAGGTACGCCACAGAGCGCGCCTCGTGCGTGGTGGCCTCAGCGATCCGGAACAACGCAAAAAGCTCTATACGCTAGGTGCAATTGTTCTCGGTATTGTGCTGATCATCAGTATAACTACTGCTCTTGGCAACAACCAGGACGCGGAATTTAAACTTGAGGTCAAGCAACAGTTTGCCGATGCAAAGAACGAGCTGACCCTTGCAAGAAACAGTAATATTAAGGGAAATCGTGAGGAAGCGCGAACGCATCTTGAAGCATCGAGGGCCATTATTGCCGACTTACAGGCAAAAAATGTCGTTTCTGCAGACGTCAACGCACTCCTCTCTGATGTAGAAAAGGAGTCGGACGTTGCAAATAAGGTTACCCGTGTGGGCAGTGATGACCCCTTTATTAACGCGGAAGGTCAGTTTAGCGGTGAAGCCATCAAGGGTCTTGTTGTTTCGGACAATCAACTGTTTGTCTATTCCTCCTCCAGTATTTTTGGTCCCTTCATCAATGGAACGACAAATGCCAACAAAAAATATACGCTGGAAACCAACGATCTTATTCTTGACCTAACACCCTTTTCCGATATTCGAGGTTTCCTGTTGAAACTCACACCCGATAAAATTGCGGAGTTTTCCAACAATTCCTATAAATTTGTGGATTCGACAGGTATTACCTGGAAAGCAGGGAACTTTATCGATACCTTTGGTAGCAATGTATACGTCCTCGGGACTGATCAGATCTGGCGCTATACACGGAACAAAGAAGCCTACCGAGGTCCGTCACCTTGGTTGCAAAAAGCCGAGCCCACGCTTAAGGACGCCGTCTCCTTTGCTGTTGATGGTGCTGTGTATACCTTGATGAATAACGGTGAAGTGAAGAAATTCTTCCGTAATAAACCCGTTGACCTGCAGATTATTGACGCACCGGAGGAGGTCCTTCGCGGCGTTGACAGTCAGTCAAAGATTCTCACGGAGTCTGATTGGCGACACGTCTACATCTTCAACCACGCCCACAATTCCGTGGCATCCCTGGTGAAGGTGCAAGGGAAAGATCAACTCGCCTTCGACCGACAAATAATCTTTGAAGGTGCTGAGGTGATTACCGTGACACTGAGTCCTGATGAAGGAATTCTGTACGGTCTGACAAAAGAAGGGAAGATCCTGCGCGTTGAATTGTAATTTTTCCTTGCAGGTGATAAAAATATCACTATCATACTGCTGTAGGTCATCACGAACAACAGCAGCTGTATTTTTCCCTTGGCTGTGCGGGTAGACCTTCTAGAATAGTTGTGACTGGTTATATATTATTTCACCCACCCCCATGGCTCAAGATTCCCCCACGACCGATAAGAAAAAAGCAGTGACACAGGCACTTGCTCTCATTGAAAAACAGTTTGGCAAAGGCAGTATCATGCGCCTTGGCGAGAATAGCCACATGACGGTGGAAACGACCTCCACCGCATCCATTTCACTCGATCTTGCCCTGGGTGGTGGTATCCCTAAAGGCCGCGTTGTAGAAATTTACGGTCCTGAGTCCGCAGGAAAGACAACCTTGTGTCTGAGTATCATTGCTCAGGCACAAAAAACAGGAAGTCAGGCCGCATTTATCGATGCTGAGCACGCACTCGACCCCATCCACGCAGAAAATATTGGTGTGGATATCAATAATCTTCTCATTTCTCAACCCGATTCTGGTGAACAGGCTCTTGAAATAGTCGAGACTTTGGTACGCAGTGGCGCTGTTGATGTAATTGTCGTCGATAGTGTTGCCGCTCTCACACCAAGGGCAGAGCTTGAAGGCGAGATGGGCGATAGTCATATGGGTCTCCAAGCACGACTTATGAGCCAGGCACTGCGCAAGCTCACCAGCATTGTCAATAAAACCAATACAACGGTGATTTTCATTAACCAGCTTCGTATGAAGATTGGCGTCATGTTTGGTAATCCAGAGACGACAACGGGTGGTAATGCACTGAAGTTTTACTCCTCCGTGCGTATTGAGGTGCGCAAGAAAGCAGCCATCGAACAAGGGGTTGGAGACGCAAAGCAGGCCATTGGTCTTCGCGTACGCGCAAAAGTGGTCAAAAACAAAGTTGCCCCTCCATTCCGTCAAGCAGAGTTTGATATTATGTTCAATGAAGGCGGCATTTCCCGGGAAGGCGATATTCTTGATACCGGCGTCACTTTCAACTTAGTCAATAAGTCTGGTTCCTTCTACGCCTACAAAGACACGAAGCTTGGGCAGGGAAGAGAGCAAGCAAAAACCTTCCTCCGTGCCAATCCCAACATAACAGACGCTATCGAAAAAGATATTCGTGCGGAAGCGATGAAAGATGCGAAGGTGCGTGCACCAGAGGCCTCCAAAGATGATGAAGAGGATATGGAAGACGATACAGAAGAATAATTCTCATGCCCAGCAGATCGTTCTGCTGGGCCTTTTTCCTCTCACCATGCAACCCTATTCACACAAAAAAGCTCCTCGCCTTTGGACGGAAGCGAGTGTCTGGAGCCATTTTCTCCGAAAACTAGGGAGACGTGCCTGGGGAAGTGAAGAACTGTATCAAGATGCTCTTCAAAAGTATGCAATTCCAGAGTCCCTTGCGCAGCCAGCCATCGAGAAACTCTATCACATGAACATCCTTGATGACGGACTCTATGCCGAGCAACTTCTTCGGCAATGTCAGCGAAAAGGGTATGGACCAAGACGTATCCAAAATGTCTTTCGCACCAAATTCCTTGGTTCCGAGCATATAGATCGATTGTTCCCGCGCGTTTTGGGTGACGAGCAAGCATCAATCGGACCCGTTGCAGAAAAAAAATGGGCTACTATGCCGGCAAAACTGAGCCAAGAACAAAAGGAGGCTCGCCTCTTTCGCTTTCTTGTCGGGCGCGGATTTTCTTCACAAGCGGTCATGTCCGTTATACAATCACTGCGATGACCAACTATACACCACGCCGCATATCGGCAACCTATCAGATAATCATTATTGGAGGATTTATCATCCTCTTTTTGCAGCTATACACCCATGCAACAAGCATGTATCGAGATTCTCAATCGAGTGAACAGGTGACGCGTTTCCAGGAAACGAACAAACAAATAGAAAACGATATACGTGAAAAGCAGTTAACAGCCTTTACCCTGACACTCCCCGCCGTAGAGGAAAGGGAAGCAAAACTCAACGATGCAAAAAAGTATCTTGATGAAACCGTCATGGTCGTCAGCGACTCAGAAGCCATGGCTCATGAGTCCATAAAGCTCCCGAGTGAAGAAAATGTTTTCAAAGAACCCGTCTCTCTCGACTTTATTGCTGGTGATAATGCAAAAATCGAAAGCATGAAACAACGCCCCAAAATTGATCAGTGGAAGTGGGTTTTGTTTAAGGTTGAGTAGTCTGAGACTATAAAAACCTCCCTATGTGGATCCAGTGACCTCGAACTAACCTGCTTCATAAAACAACGAAGCACTCAGGTGCCTTTATCTTCTCGCTTCGAATGGTGGCTGGGAGCAGATTTGAACTGCCGACCTCAGGGTTATGAATCCTGTGCTCTAACCAACTGAGCTACCCAGCCTTGGTCTTTGAACGTGCATTATTATAAAGATGCGGTGGGTCAGGGCAAGACTATTACAAATTTTATCAGGCAAGTGACATCGAGCCTGAAAACATGGATCAGTGTACCCCTCTCAAGAAACACTCGACATTCAAAGCAATCGTCCTATTCTACTAACATATACTCTTGCTTCTTTTTATGACTGAAGACCTTCCCGATTTGTCGGCAATACCCAAGATAGAAAGTCAAGAAACACCTCGTCAGCTCATAGATGTTGATATATACAAAGAACTATATCACATTCTGATCTTGTACTATGGGGACGATGTACATATGAAAGAAAGCCTGAAAACCTGTGAGTTTTTACCGGTAAACTACAGCTCACGCGTCAACTTTAGTATTCCGAAAAGTTGCTATGAAGCGTGCATCATCGCACTAAAAACCATAGAGCAATCTGCTGCAAAAGACCTTTCTCTCCGCAGTAAGAAGGTTTTGGATGCTCTCGGCACAGTATAGTTTTGGTTGCGGGGGTTGGACTCGAACCAACGACCTCCGGGTTATGAGCCCGACGAGCTGCCAACTGCTCTACCCCGCTACGCTTAAAACATGTGTAGTATAAAGTAAAAAAATCTAGGTGCAAGGAAAAGTACACTACCGAACTACGCGTGCCGCAATCTGGTTTGGTTCTAACACCTTACCGTGTCGTGCTTTTGTTTGAAAACCTGGTCGCTCAATGCGAATGACAATATTCGCAGTGTAGGAAGGAGCGTATTTTCCCACGGCAACATGCGCTCCCTGAATGCCGTGCTCCACATCAACGACACACTGATAGCCGTTTTTTTGCGTCCAATCGTATAATTTTTTCTCAATATTGACCTGATATTCTGAAGAGCCCTGGGCCCCTGAAAAAACGTAAAATCCCTCTGGAGCATCACCCGTAGTCACATTCACCACAATCGATTGTCGCGAAATAATTGGGATAATCAGACCTCCAAAAGATATGGTGAGATCCTGGGGAAGAATAGTCGGAGAAACTTGTACGTTCGAAAATGGGAAATCCTGACCTGCGGCAATGCTCGACGAGATCTTATGCTGCATTTGCGGCATTATATCCATTTGCGTCGTGCATGCCGCCGTTGAACATGCAGTAAGAATGGGAAGAAGCCTCACGATCTTTTTTCGCAGATGCTCGAAAATTTTGGTCGGGAGAACTCCATTTTCTGACGTATTTTCCACATGAGGAAGACTGTTTCCCTCAGGTTGTTTGTTCATATTTTTCTTTAGCCACGAGCTTTACCAAATTTCACATCCACCACACGTCCATCTTCGTGGATCGGTGTCGGGTAGAGATGGATCACTTTAATTAACTTTTCGATGAGTTTTTCAGGATCATCATCGGTGACAATGTTTGGCGTTACGGACCGGTCTGCCTTCCCGATGAATTCGAGAAAATAATCCGAAAGACCACCCGAGTTTGTCAAAATACCAATGGGTTTTCCTTCTTCAAAGGCCACCGTGAATTCATTCATTGTTCCAATACCACCGCCGAGAAAAACGACACCATCAGATGAACGGATATTCATGATATCACGCTCCATAAAGCCGAGGGCAGAGAAGATAATAATATCGTAGTATTCATTGGGCGACTTGTATTCACGCACATGCTCGTGCTCGGAAAAGGCAGGGGAAACACCCAGTACGAAACCACCCGCTTCCTTGGCTCCCTTCGCCGCAAAGTGGGGTAATCCTGGGCAGGCTCCGGTAATCGTCATGCAGTTGTTTTTTGCGATAGCACGTCCGACCCGTTCACATTTCGCTTCGTTATCTTTTTTGTAGAGTGTCGGACCAGAGGCAGAGCCCATGACGCCGATTTTCAGTTTTCGCGTGAGATTGTTTTTTGTTTTCGTTGGCATGCGTAGAGAAAAAAGTTTTCGTTTCATTATACCGCAAAACACCCCTCGTCACAAGTGCGAAGGGTGCATCGAGATACGGTATCCTTATCCAGCAAAGTGCGCACTGGTAATTTCCCCAAAGGCATTCATGTTCATACCCACACCTTGCACCATTCCATCGTTTCCGCCGCCTTTTCCACCAACAACATCCTTTATTCGATCAAACACTGCACGTGCAGACAGCGCTGCATCCGTTGAGTAGAGCACGTAACTTCCTGTAGCATTAGCGATAAGACCCGCCTTCGACTCGCCCCGCGACTTTAAAATATGTGCCACTTGCTTTAAGGCATCCATGGAATCTAGGTCAACCTTTGCGAGAATGACTCCACCTTCAATGCGCGTAGAAAGCTCCTCCGCAACAGTTTTTGCACGCTGCATTTCCATGTCTTTTTGCTGACTCTCCAAAGATTTCAGCTGGGCTTTCATTTGCTCAACTTTATCCACCACATCGGCAAAGGACGTACTCTTCGTTTCCTCAGCAAGGGTACTTAAAATGCCTTCATGTCGAACCAACTGTTCATAGACATTAACCCCTGTCAGCATCTCGATACGTCGAACACCGCTTGCGACGGAAGATTCCTTGAGAATACGCGCGATGCCGATTTCCGAAGTATTGGAAACGTGGGTACCTCCACAAAACTCGACGCTGTAGGAATCACCAATACTCACCACACGAACCGTCTCGCCGTATTTATCGGTAAAGAGTCCAATAGCACCAATCTCACGTGCCTTTGCCAAAGGCATTTCTTCTTTCTTCACGGGATGCCAGCTATTAATTGCATCATTCACTTCCTGTTCGATGAGGGTCAGTTCTTCCGTTGTGAGTGCCCGGGCACAGGAGAAGTCAAAACGGGTCCTTTCCGCATCAACGTAGGAACCTGCCTGTTCAATGCTATCACCCAGGTACTTTTTTAGTGCCTTATGCAGAAGGTGCGCCCCCGTATGAGACGCCATAATGCGACGGCGACGATCTTCTGCCACATGGCAAAACACCTCGCGACCTTCCAGTTCAAAACTCGACACTGTGCTATGACCATCGATTTCACCAAAGTGCACCCAGACATCGTCATATTTCTGCGTATCCACCACATGGAATTGGAAACTGTCATCGCCAATGGTTCCCGTGTCACCAACCTGACCACCACTTTCCGCATAAAAAACCGTCGCGTCGAGCACTAGTGCAAACTCACGTTCACCTGAGGGTATGACTTTGAGAATCTTCGCGCCGCGCATAAAGAGCAGGGGAGCGCCAGTTGCGGTCAGCTCGTATCCGCGGAAGTCGGTCTTCGGAAGCCCTTCAAGGGCCGTCTGCACCGCTTCGCGACCACGCGCAAACATGTCTTTCGATCCTTCACGGCTCCGTTGCTGTTGTTCTTCGTAGGCAGAGGTGTAGGCCTCCATATCAACCTCTATTGCGTGTTTTTTCGCAATCTCTGTGGTCAAACTAATGGGGAAGCCGAAGGTATCGTGCAGTTGAAAGGCTGCCTCTCCAGAAATAATGCCGCCACTGATCTTCGCATCTGCTATAGCCTTTTCTAGAATTTTCTCACCGCGTGCTAGGGTCTGAAGAAACTTCTCCATTTCAAGCGTAATCACCTGCACCACGATATCAAAACGTTCGACAATTTCCGGGTAAAAATCACCCATTTGATCACGAATAATGGCAACCAAGTCAGGCAGTATCGTTGGAGCATCTTCCTTGAGAGCGCGCAGATTATAGACGGCACGGCGCAGTAAGCGACGAAGAACATACCCTCGCCCCTCATTTGATGGAGAAACACCATCGGCAATAATAAACGAGCTACTTCGTATGTGATCCACGACGATGCGGAAGGCTTTCGTAGTTAAGGTCTCGTGTTCATTCATCTCATGACCGGATTTCACAAAACCAGGATAGGCAACTCCCGTTGCTTTTTCCACGGCTTCGATGAGGGGCCGAAAAATATCCGTCTCAAACACGGTTGGCGCCCCCTGCAAAATCATCGCCATGCGCTCGAGACCCATGCCCGTATCCACATTTTGCTTCGAGAGTTTTGTAAAATTTCCTTCGCCATCACAGGCAAATTCCATGAAGACGTTATTCCAAATTTCCAAATAACGTGGATTTTCGCCTCCAGGGTAATTTTCAGGACCTTCATAGGGTATGCCCGTGTCGTAATGAATTTCCGTATCTGGACCACATGGTCCCTTTGCACCGTACACAGGCCACCAGTTATTTTCCTTGGGGAGGGGAACAATGGCGGATGCATCCAGGCCAACTTTTTTCCAGATATCCATGGACTCTGTATCGAGAGCAACCTGGTCGTACCCCTCAAACACTGTTGCAGAAAGCTTCTTCGGATCAATGCCCAATTCTTCAGTCAAAAAACGATAACTGAGTGCAATGGACTCTTCTTTAAAATAGTCGCCCAGACTCCAGTTACCCATCATTTCAAAAAATGTGAGGTGCCGTTCATCACCTACATCATCAATATCACCTGTGCGAACACACTTTTGTACGGAAAAAAGCCGAGATCCCAGTGGATGTTCCTTCCCTAACAGGTAGGGAACAAGCTGCTGCATACCCGCCGTTGTAAACAACACCGTTGGATCGTTGGCTGGAACCAGGGAAGAACTCGGCAAATGCGCATGGGCGTTTGCGAGAAAAAAATCGATGAATTTTTGGCGTATCAAACGTGATTCCACGGTGGTTGAAGGTTAGAATAAACAGTCGCCCCCATGGTACCGAGGAGCCGTACATTTGACAAGCCTCACTAGACTTATCTCCCTCACTTGCTATAGTAAAACTGCTGTTTTTTTCTCTTTCCTATGCAGTTATTACGCCTACTTTTTGTTCTTGCGATCTTTGCTCTGTTGCCCACGCTGATTGGTCACTTTGCACTCCCAAACTTACCGGGTGCACTCATTGGCCTCCTCATTGGGTTGGTCATTCACATCATTCTGCTCTGGTGGTCACCGGCAATTATTCTCAAAATTTCCGGGGTCTATACCTATAAGAAAGAATCATACGTTTCCTTTCATGCTGTGCTCACGGCTATTTGTGAAGATATGCATATACCGGTTCCGCGCGTTGCCATTACACCTTCACCACAACCGAATGCTTTTGCAGTAGGAAGAAGTAGCGATGACTCAACGATTGTAGTGACCCAGGGTCTCCTCGAGCTCGTCTCCGAAGGGGAAAGTGCAGCGATTGTTGCCCAAGTTCTTCAATATACGCAGCAACAGAATTTTTATATTACGACAATAACTGCCTGTTATGCAGCAATCATCACCCGCATTGCACAGATGGGTCAATTTTCCGTCTTAAGTACAAAGCAGGAGGAGCGGGGAAATTCCTTATCCGCACTCCTCTTTTTTCTTTTGGCGCCACTTGCTTCAACCATTCTCAAGTTTATTCTCACAGAACGCACCCACCTTCAGGCGGACTTTGAAGCAGCAAAAGTCTTAAAAGATCCAAAATATTTGGCAAAATCCCTGGAAAAAGTGCATCTTGCCGTGGAACATGACATACCGCTCATCAACCCGAACCCGTCTCTCTCTGCACTCTACGTCGTGCACCCCATACATCAAGCAACACTGAAAGCCCTTTTTGATACACATCCTCCTATGTCAACGCGGCTTTCCAGACTTCTCAATATGACTTTGTAATTGTATGCATTTCTCCCGTATCGTTCTTCGTTTGCTCGCGAGCCTTGGTCTTCTTCACCTTGTGTCCCTCAGTTTTGCCTACGCCGTCGATTGTCCAGCACTGCGCATTAGTGATAATCCCGCAAATCTCCAAGGACAGGAAATTATGTCAAATACAGCTCCCCTAGAATTTGCCGTACGCCTTTCCTGGGAAAACTCCTCAGATTTCACACCAACACGCACAAGCATTTATCGTCGGAGTAAGGACACCCTCTTTACAAAAATCGGCCAAACCACAAGTTCGTCGCCCAATTTCTACATCGACAAAACCATTGCCAAATCTTCTCCTGCATACATTTATGCAGTGCAAAGTGAGTACACCTGTGGTGGAACACTCTGGAGTGAGCCCGTTACTATTGCAACTCCCCGGCGCTCCATGGACACAACGCCACCCTTAATTCAAATTGTGTTTCCAGGCCCTGCAAGCGAACTGCGAGGATCCGATGACATCTTTGTATACGTGCGCGACAGTGAGTCTGGTGTCGCGGAAAAAACCATCAAAATAAAGGCAGGAACTACCAGCCTTCCCGCAGGGACAAATTTGGGAACGACCCAATTTGCTCTCTTTAAAATTCCCGCAAGTTCGCTGCCGACGCAGCTGACTGACTTCAAAGTAACAGCGAATAACGGTGCAGATCTCACTGCGGAGCGCTCTGTGAAAGTAATGAAGGTGGATCCCACATCCTCAGCATTACAGTGGAGTAGCCCAACATCTGGTTCCGGCATCGACCCAAGACTCCCTACGAAGCTGAGCTGGAGTAAGCCCGCAGACACAGAATCGACAGGGGACAATATTCTTCTCGACTACTCTACGAACTTTGGAAGCGACTGGTTTCCCCTCACAGAAAAGGAGATCACAAGCGCAAGCATGACTCCCACAGAGGTAATTAAAGGAATCAAAAATGCAGGTGTTGTATGGTTTCGCCTAGGTTACCAGGCACCGGACGGAAAAATCTATGGAAGAAAAATTTTACCGCTGTTCATGTCACTTACAACGGTGACCGTGACCTCCCCAGCCAACTTTCTCGCGCAGCCAACGGGTGCATTGTCTTTTACAGACGCGCTAAAAAACACAAAGGTGACCTTTACAAAGGAGACCCCGGGCGTCGATAGTAAGGATCTCACAAAAATGACTCTCGAGGATCAGAAAATGGTGCTCGCCCTCAGGCCTGGCTTTTATGCATTGGAAGAATTTATGGATTCCTTTCTCCTGCCACCAACCACCATGGGCAAGGTACTGCAAATATCCCCAGGAGACAGTGAAACAACCATCGCTGCGTATCCCAATGCATTTTTTCGCAACGATAGACAGGCCTTAAGTAGTGAAGGGGAAGCAGTCATTTCCAATAGTTATTTCCCCAAGGCCTTTACGGATGCCTATGCTGCCTACGATAAAAAGATGGCGGTTGAAGCCGTCGCAACAGAAAATGTGACAAAGGAACCAACCCCTGAGCCCCTGTTTCTGCGCCTGATACGCTGTTCCACCACGGAATGTCAAAGTACGCCCTACGAGGGTATGAATCCTATGACGTTTATCTGGGACAAAGATGCAAACAGTTTTCAAAATGCAACGGGGAGTGGGCAAGTAGTTACTCCATCCCCTATCTACTTCGGAAAAGTCACCCTGACGACCAACCCAATTTCCGTGCACATTCCTGAGGAATATTTTGATACTTTTACATGGACTAGTGACGAAACCTTTCAGGCAAAAAAAATCTCGCCCGAGGGCATTCAGTGGAAGTTTCCAGAGCGATTTATTCGATCGTTGCAGGCATCCACAGGTTTTGTGAAAGTATCCTATGCACTCCCGACAGGGAAAAGCTGTACTCAGTATCTCTTCGAGCGTACAGATGCACTAGGAAACCAGGCACTTGTCCCTACTCTATGCGCGACCAACACCATCGTTGGTGTCCTCCTGCCCTTTACACAGACAGATATTGAAATAACGAGTGTCACTCGTGATTTTGCCATACTGGAAGGGAACGACTGGTTTGTGCCCTATATGAACCAATTTCAGCTTTGGAATATGCTAGTAAAGGAGAGTGATATCACCCTTCCTCATGAAGAAATTACGCGGGGGGAACTGGCGTATCTCCTGCATAAAGCATTTCAGTATCCCGTTGGTGCGTATTCCTCGGGGAAACAGACCTTCAAAGATTTAAGTGCAAATCATCCTTTTGCTCCCTACCTGCTTGGTATGGTAGCCTACAATATCATGTCAGGAGATAAAAGCTTAGAGACCATACGTCCCGATGCACCGGTAAACCGTGCTGAAGCCCTGAAGATGATTATGACTGCTGCACACTTAAGCCAAACGGAACTCTCCCCTCGGCTTGCGACACAGTCTATCCCAAACTTCATCGATGTCCCCAGTGATGCGTGGTTTGCCCCCTATATTAACCGAGCTGCCCAATTAGGCATGATTAGCGGGTACCTCATCCAAGGAAAACAGGTCTTTAAGCCAGATAATCATGTTTCACGTGCTGAAGCAGTGAAAATTATATATAGTAGCCTGGAAAAAAAGGCACTTGAATAGGGGATAGAGTTATCACCATAGAAAAAACACAGATTATCGCATCTGTGTTTTTTTATATTACATTCAGTACAAATATTTTTTTGAAGGTAGGTGATCAAGATTGGAATTTGAACGACCAGTCTTCGAGGATCATAGGGAAGCGGTGGGGGAGCCCCTGAGCGTGAGAAGTGTTTTAATACTTTGTACAAGATACATTGTACAAAGCAATATACACAACTGATAGTGCCTTTCCCCGCACCACGAGAGGCTTTGCTACTTTTGCACATAGTTATACACAGAAAAAGCCCCACATAACGTGAGGCTTTTTCTCCTTAGGACATTCTTAGTTTTTTTGGAGAAACGCAGGAAGGTCCTTAAGACCAATTTCCGTTATAGCACCTGAGGTCAAGGATTTGAGTTTGAGCATGCCGCTAGCAACTTCATCTCCACCAATGACTGCAATATACGGAACCGCTAACTTGTCTGCCGCCTTAAGTTGTTTTTCTAATTTCCGATTATCCAGCTCCACACAAACCGCAATACCCTCCCCTCGTAACTGGACAGCCATTGCCCATACTTCTTCAAAGGTAGCACCTGGACCAGTTGACAAATATAATTTTGCGTTCGACTCGTATTTTGGCAGAAGCCCTCGCACTTCAAGAAAGTTGTAAGCAGTAACATCTCCCATTGCTATTCCCACACAACTAATGGGCTCAACACCGAATATACCGACTAATCCATCGTAGCGCCCTCCACCAAACATCGCGCGATTGTTGTCGGGATGTTTATCAAAGACCTCAAACACGACACCGGTGTAGTAGTCAAAACCACGCATTATCGTTGGATCAAAGCGCGCATTCCCTACTCCACCCTGCCCTAGCAAAGCAAACAGATCACCGAGCTCCTGAATACTCGGATGCGTTGCAAACTCAAGGGGAAGAATGCGGCAAAGCTCATCAATGGACCCCGCCTCCATACAAGAGGCAAAAAGAGGGTAGAGCGGGGTTCCCACAATACTCCTTCCCTGCTCCGCAAACTGTTCCTCGGAAATTTTGGCCTTTTTATCAATGAGTTTCGCGAGGCGGTATGCTCTTGTCTCATCGAGCCCAAGAATGTCAGCAAAAAATGCTTCGACAAAACGGCGAGAGTTAATCCGTACCTCAAACTCGTCGTCCTTGGCACCAAGGCCACGCATAATATCGACCGCCGTCGTTATAACTTCCAGTTCACCATGAATGGAGTTCACACCGGCAATATCAACATTGAGCTGCCAGTGTTCACGAAGTCGCCCACGTTGAGGACGTTCGTAGCGCCACAGGTTAGGTATGGAGTACCAACGCGCGGGGAAAGCCAGCTCATGACGCTTGCGGGCAATCATGCGTGCAAAACTTGGCGTCATTTCCGGTCGCATAGTCACCTGGCGATCTCCGCGATCTGTAAAACTATAGGTTTGTTCCCCAACGATTTCTTCGCCGGTTTTCGCAGCATACAAGGCCGTTTCTTCCAGCATGGGCGCATTGTACTCCTGGTATCCAAAACCCTCCACCACACGGCGAATCACTCCAAAGATATGGTTATGTACAAACTGGTCCTCAGGATAAAAATCACGAGTGCCTTTGTACGGTTCTTTGGAAAGCATAAAGAGAGAGAAAATATAACGGCGCCATTTTACTCTGCTCTGTGCATGGCTGCAAGGATCTCTTCCCTGTCGCTCCAGGGCTCCATATCCCCTCCCACAATGCGACTCGTTTGATCGCCCATGCCACTCACGACCACAATGTCTTCTGGAGCAGCCATGGCAAGCGCTGTTTCAATGGCTTCCCTGCGAGAGAGCAGGGTCTTGTAGTTCCCCTTCCCTTCCTTCTTTGCTCCCGACTCTAACATGGCAATGATCGCTGCTGGATCTTCCGTATAGGGCTCTTCATCTGTCAGAAAGACGAAATCCGTCAGTTGTGACGCAATTGCACCCATGATCGGCCGCTTGCCCTGATCACGATCGCCACAGGCCCCAAGCACGGCAATCACCTTCCCGGACGTCATCGATCTCAGCGTTGCATAGAGCTTGGTGAGCGCCTCTGGTGTGACGGCATAATCGATGACGGCACGTTTGCCATCCTTTGCCGTCAGGATTTCCATGCGCCCTGGCACACTGGTAAGCTCCTTAATAGAAGACACAAGGGAATCAAAGGAAAAACTCAATCCAAGCCCGATACCAATTGCAGCAGCGATGTTGAGCACGTTAAAGTTTCCCATCAACGATGTCGTACAGGGCACCCGCTGCCCACCATAGATGATATCAAAATCTTGGCCTCGCTCATGGACACTTGGCGGTGATACCGCAAGAAAGGGTTCTGCAGGAGCATCCCCAGACTTCGTCTCCCAACCAAAGAGCAATTTCGTCTTTGCCCGTTCCTTCAAGTAATACGCAGACTCGGGAAAATCCTTCCCCACCACAAACACCGCCTTAGGATGCCGCGAGGTTATACGGAACAACTTTCCCTTCGCTTCTTTGTATTTTTCCATGGTTCCATGGTAATCGAGGTGCTCTCTCGATAAATTCGTGATTGCCGCCACCTGGAATGGAATACCCGCAAGACGCGACTGTACCAGGCCATGAGAAGAAACCTCAAGTACTGCGTGGGTGCAGCCTTCGCGCACCATCCGGCGCAGCAGTTTTTGTAGCCCCAGACGCCCCATGGTTGTTTTATGCGTTGGGTTCGGCTCATAGGTATCACCAATACGAAAACCCACGGTGGAGGCCATACCCACGCGTACGCCCTGCCTACGCAGAAGATCCGTGGTTAAAAAGGTTGTTGTGGTTTTTCCGTCGGTGCCGGTAATGCCAATACAGACCATCTTTCGAGCGGGGAAACCGTAGAGTGCTGCAGCACCCCACCCCATAAGAGCATGGTACCCTAGTCGCAGAGGTGAATCGTGTCGAATAATTTTTTTGAGTGTGGTCAGCATAGGTTTATTGATGAGCTACTCCTAAATAGGTGACGTCCTCAGCAAAAATGTCCTTCAGTGGAATTTCTGCAAGCATCAGGGGTTTAAAATTTTCTTTGAGTGAGGAGAGAAAGGTCACTTCCGCCAGCTCAGCTGCTTGTGCAGCTTCTGTCAGTCCTTCAATATTGTCCTCCGCTATTGATCCCACAAAGTACATTTCTAGAGAGTTGATGTGCGGAATCTCCAATATATACCGTAGACGCAGCCCCACGGGCGAGAGAGCCAGTTCTTCTTGCAATTCACGCAGGAGTGCTTCTTTCGCTGATTCTTTGGCATCCACTTTCCCACCGGGTAACGAGAAAAAGTCGCTACCATGATGTTTCACAGCCAGAATCTTCCCATGGGGGTTTTGCAAAAGAGCGCGAACACGCAAAACGGGTCCACCGCCAGCTGAAGTTTGAAGAGTTGCATGCGTCATGTGCCGAGAAGAAGGAGATTGCAAGATAATTCAAGCATGAGTATAATGCCCCAGCTGGCAGATGCCAGAGGACCTTAAACCTTTTTCTATGATTCGACGATTTCTTTCCGTCTCAATACTTGTCACGTTGCTTGGAAGCGCTCTTCCTACGGCCTTTGCCGCCACCTTTCAAGATGTTCCCTCGAGTGACGCCAACTATCGTGCCATTGAATATTTCGCGGATCTTGGGGTTATTGAAGGATACCTCGACAGTAAAACAGGACTACGATACTTCAAGCCGACCGCTAGCGTCAACCGTGCCGAAGCAGTAAAGATGATGCTGGCAGGATCCACGGGGTCCTTTACCATTCCAAGTACGGTAAGTAGTAACGTTTTCCCGGATGTGAAACCCGCAGACTGGTTTGCTCCCTATGTCTCCTTGGCTAAAGCACAGGGTATTGTCAAAGGGAACGATGCCACGGGCCTTTTTGATCCAGCGCGTACGGTCAATAAAGCGGAATTACTGAAAATGGTTATTCTCGCCAACTCCATTGATCTCGATAAAGAACTCGGCAGCGTGCGCACAGTCACCATGAGTGATGTCAGTAGCAAAGACTGGTTCTATAGTTACATGCGGTACGCAAAGGCCTACGGCATTATTGCACCCGATGCACTCGGAAAGCTTGATCCAGGCAAAGCCCTCACACGTGCTGAAGTTGCACGTATTCTCTATAATATTGTCAAAGTTCGTACTGGTGGAGACCAGCAAGTGCTGCTTTCCCGTACAGAGGCGAGTATTGTCAGCTCCATGGCAAATGTGAATATCAAGGAGTACGACGCAGCCATTGCCGATCTCGACGAAGCAAAAAAGTTTGCTGAGGCCGCAAAAAATGCTGACCCCTCAAACGTTATCGTGCAGGAAGCCTACACCATCGCCCAGTCCTACGCTGTGGCCATTCGTGGTTTTGTGGACTGGAAGCGTGATAACAACGTAGCCAGTGCAAAAGCAAGTGCCCTCGAAGCGGAGCGTCTTGTTTCCAGCATTACGGTTCTGACGAATTTGCAGAAATCCCTCCTCGACGTTATTTCCCGCATGAAGTCCGCCAGCTAAAGGCTTACTGTCCAATATACTGGAGGCGAACATCCCCAAGATCCATGTAGTTCGCCCCAGAGACAGACAAGACAAGTTCAATAGTCACCCGATCACCAGGAGCAAAGGTGGGGGCACCTGCAAAGGTGATATTCGACGTAGTCCACGTATTTGCCGAAGAAGATGTCAGTGAAGATGCGCCAGTTAACGGCACACTCACGCCATTTTGTTTCAGGTTCACAGAAATATGTGCATCGCCTGGCAGTGTGGTCAACGTACGTAGTTCGACCAAAAGAGGAATCGCTTGAAAACCTGCAAAATCCTCTGGAAGTTTCCACTCGAGAGCAAGCACAATATCCTGCGATCCAGAACTTTGCCTCGTGGTCCAGCGAAAGTGGGTTTTTGCCACAAGACTATCGTAGGCCGACTCCAGCTTCCCCTTTCCAAGACTTGCGTTGCCCACAATGGCCTGTTCGAGTGCTTCTCCACCAAAGGTATGGTCGCGATTGCGTGTTGCAATATCTGACCAATTCAGGGGAAGCGCTATGGTAGCACCTGCCCCTGGAGGCCCTGCTGGTCCTTGTGGGCCTTGCGGACCTGCGGGTCCCCCACTCACAATGACGGTCGTATTGCCAAAAATGCCAGGCGTTGGTGTATAGCCACCAAAACCTCCGCCGCCACCCATAGCAATCCAGCTCGAACCATTATAGTAGTAGGCAATGCTGTCACTTGTATCAAAATACTGCTGACCAGAAACAGGGTTCGGTGGTGGTGAGGCACGATTTTCTAAAACTGCATTAATTAATTGGCCTCCCTGAAAATCCACGGATTTATTGATAACAAACACATCACGATCCGGATCAAAACTGAGAAGCCCACTGGCGAGCCCTTCTCCAAACTGGAGCCCGAGCTTGCTATCACCGCGATCTCCCAGACCTATGGTAAATTTCTTTGCAGGCGTACCATCGTAATAGCCACCAAAAGGGTGGTAGACAATGCCATCATTACTCACTTCCCAAATACGCTCGACTCCGTTATAGCGGAGCACCGCGGCTTGCCCATCCTGTTGCCGCACGCGAATTTCGTAGTAGCCAACGGGGTCGCTATCTCCAACACCCAGTTCAAAATACCGGGAGCTCGTTCCATTGGGAATATTACTAACCATCAGCTTTTCCGTTTCACCGATACGGGCGACACTGTCGTTATCCTGCGCTATGAGCCGGTCATTTTGTAACAAAAAGCGATCAATGCGGGTTTTTATATCCCCATCGGGGTCGATGAGGTCATAATCATAGAGAGGCTGGCCTTGTTCTCGTACATCGAGCTGAATATAGGTGTCATTTTTTTGAGGGTTGAAGTTTGTTGGAAAGGGACCAACGGGAAACGTGAAACGCCCAAATTTGTCCGTCGTAAAGGGCACTTCCACCTGATAACCCTGATAATTACTGCTCGCCGTGCGTATGGTGCCATCACCTAAGAAATCACTCAGTTCATCAAGATTAGGACTGGACCAGACGGAAAAACGGGCAAGGTAGTTCCCCTGAATGGGGGCTCCTGACTTATCTAAAAGTACACCTCCGTAAATGCCGTAGGTGGTTTCAAAACGTATGCGTGATGGTCGAAGTTCAGAAAGCAAGATCGGCAAACGCTTCTTTCCAGCAAGTTGTGGAAGAGCGACTGGCTGCCAGTTACTTTGATCTGTTCCGCTCGGCTTCACGTCCACTTGCATATACAACACGCCGGAATCCGCAAAGAAGGTACTGATATCCGATAAAGCTCCAACAGCCACGTTAAAGGAACCGTTGGTCGCAGAAATCACCGTATGTTCCTCCACATACCCAGCATAATTTGGGGATGCTGCTCGAACGGATTTTTCCTGAAAATCGACTTTTTCGGGCGTCTCTTTTTTCCAAAGGGAGAGCCGAACATCATAGACACCTGCAAGAATTTTTCCATCTTCAATTTTGAGAATGGAATTGAGAATATACACAGAGTTGGCAGATGCTTGCTGCACATGGACAAACAAACAAAAAACCGTCACAAAAAGCGTGCATAAGGTCGATATGTTTTGCGTACGTTTGTTCATGACCTCATTCTACAGACGCATCAAAACCGTTGCAAGCACGAGTACCACGAGAAGTGCCAAGCCCATCCAGATAGCAGCAAGGAGCATTGGAGAAATAGCCGGTGACTGCTCTGACGACTCTGAACTGGCAAAATCTACAGGGGCGGCAGCACGCAGTTGGGTTGCCCAGGACGGCAAAGGAAACAGTAAGGAGCCTGTAGAAATTTTGGGTATGAGCGTGATGGGTGCAGGAGATTCTGTCAGCGTTGCCCCTGTATTCACGGGGTTTTGTGGCACTGTATCAACAACAGCTGGGCTGAGTGTCACTTTGGATGGTGTCTTCACCGGCTGTTTTCGTATGGTGGGTTTCTTGGGTTCCGTCGGGTTCACCTCCGTCGTAGCTGGTGTCGGTTGCACGATGGTCGGCTGTACTATGGGACTGCTAGAGCGAATAACATACGTATTCCCCTCCCCTTCAATGGATGCGGCAAAAACAGGTGTAGCTAGGACAAAGACAGGTAATATAGCTGCAAAGACCAGAGGGGCATGTTTGGTGTATCGTGGCACGTTTGTGTTTTGATGAGGTAATCAAAACAGTATACACCATATTTTGACATTTTATCAAGAAATGCCACAGTATATTTTATGTCTTCTCGAGCATTGCAAGCCATTGGTCCTCTGACAGGATAGGAACCCCCAGTTTTTCTGCTTTTGCCACCTTGGACCCAGGTTTTTCACCCACCACGAGAAAGGAGAGATTTTTCGAGACACTGCTTAGAATCGTGCCTCCCAGTTCTTCCACAAACTTTTGAGCCTCCTCACGCGACCGAGTAGAAAGTGTCCCCGTAAAAAGAAAGGTCTTCCCCGAGAGGGGCCCTGTAGCAAGGGTGGGCGCACGCCCCTGCAGTGATAGTCCCATTGCCTCAAGACGCCGAAGTTCTTCTATATTGCTTTCTGTTTGAAAAAAATCGAGGATACTTTCGGCAACCTTATCGCCAATTTCTGGTAGCGCGACCAACTGATCCTTTGACATCTGCGCGAGATCCCAGAGTGAGCTAACGGACTCGGCCAACACTTTTGCCAGTTTTTTGCCTACAAAGCGAATACCAAGACCAAAAAGCAACCGGTCGCTTGATTGCTTCTTTGATGCATCAATAGAAGCAACGAGATTCGTCCAACGTTTGAGTTCCTGGGTGTCCGCCATGGTTGAAAAGAGCCCTGACTGCTCCAAAACACCTTTTTTCTCTAAGGTTGCTTCCTCATACAACAGCGGGAGCACCTGCTCCTGTTTGTCGGCAAGGGTATAAATATCACTAAAATGCGTTAGAAGCTTTGCGTCTGCAAGCATTGCAATACTGCGACGGCCAAAACCATCGATATCCATGGCTCCCTTCGAGACAAAATGGATCAGACGTTCCTTTATCTGCGCTGGACAAGAAGCATTAATACAACGGAGCGCAACCTCCTCAGGCAATTGTACCGCCGTCGATGCACAGGCAGGACACCGCATCGGCATGGAAAATGGCACGGTGTTGGACGGGCGCTTCGCAAGAACGGGTTTCACAATTTGTGGAATAACATCCCCTGCCCTGCGCAGAATAATAGTGTCTCCTACCCGCACATCTTTTCGATGAATACCTTCGATGTTATGGAGCGTCGCTCGACGGACCATAACCCCCGCAACCTCCACAGGCTGTACATGTGCAACGGGAGTCAGCACCCCCGTGCGACCTACCTGAATCTCAATGCCCTCTAAAATCGTCATTTCCTCCTGCGCGGGAAACTTGTAGGCTGCCGCACCCCGAGGGTGATGCCCTGTTTCACCAAGAGAACGAAAGGCATGAGCATCCGCAAGCCGCAAGACAAGACCATCAATTTCATAAGGGAAACCCGCTCTTTTTGATTCCATAGCATGTACGTAGGCCACCGCTTCTGCAATATTTGCACAAGCAAATGGTGTTGAAGCCCGCAATCCCGAGGATGCTAAGAAATCCAGTTCTTCCGTATGCGTTGCCCAGGGATAGGAGTCAGCATAGGTAATATCGTAAAAATAGATATCGAGGTTGCGTTCAGCCGTTACCCTCGGATCTAACTGCCGAACGGAACCTGCTGCCGCATTTCGTGGATTCGCAAAGAGAGGCTGCCCTTCCGCAGCGCGTTTTTCGTTGAGATCTGCAAAGGATGCCTTGGACATCAAGACTTCACCCCGTACTTCCAGTATCCCTTCATGGGTTCCCAGTAAGTGCAGAGGCACACTTGCGATGGTTTGAATGTTTTGTGTCACATCCTCCCCCACCTCCCCATCTCCACGTGTTGCGGCTCTGGTAAATTTTCCATCGACATAAGTAAGTGCGATACTCAGACCGTCATATTTGGGATCCACCAGGTAGGCAATATCCGCGTCTGCGGGTTTCCCTAGAAGTCGCTTCACACGCTCGTCAAAGGCGTAAAGATCCTCGGCATTATAGGAATTTTCCAAAGACAAAAGTCTGCCATGATGCCTTGCCTCCCCCAGTTCTTTTTGCAGAGAAACGGCGAGTTTTTGCGTGGGAGAATCAGGGGTAATTAACTCAGGATGTTGCTCCTCAAGAGCAATAAGCTCAGCAAAAAGCGCATCATAGGCGCGGTCGGAGATCTCGGGCTCGTCATAAATATGATATCGCACATTGTGATAGCGAATTTGTTCCCGTAGCTGCTGAATTTTTTGATGGTCGGTCATAGTGTTGCGAAGTGTATCATGAACGTTGTACGGAAAGTTGACACCACGAACCAGAGGCAAGGGAGACTTATTCTTGACAAGTAAAATTATTATACTATTATCCGCTCGTCTATCTTTGACCTGCTCAGCGTACATATGTTGTCCATGTACGGCCTCCAGTCAAAGATATGTCCAGTACCTCCCGTGGAAATCCATGGGAGTTTTTTTTGCGCCCCGTCTATGATACACTAGCATACACGAACCCAAGAATCATGCCTATTTTACGACCACATCATGAGCCGCCTTCCCCCAAAGGCCCAAAGCGACTCTCTAAAACGCTCCAATCTGTAGAAAAGAGCATACTTGCGCGCATAGCGTCTCTTTTTCTGTTGTCTGCCTGCCAAGTCCCTCATGTTGTGCATATTCCCTCTCCTCCGCCATCAAAACATACGCAGGAGAACGCAGCAGAGCCTGTTACCATAGATTCCATAACGGAATTGGAGCAAAACCGTCCTCTCCAAACAAAAGCAGATGCATGGTTTCTTGATATGGTACAACGTCTTGAGTCCCCATACACTTCCTTGATTACCAAGCCAAGGCATAGTCGCACCAAAGAAGACGTGGAGAATTTTCTCTCCCTGGTGCGGGAAAAAATGGTGCAAATTCTCGAGGAATATATCAAGGAACGGCCGCAACTACGTGCGGCAATCTTCGATCCATCAACGAGTCTTGGTGCAAGTATCTATGCACTATTTCGCGCCTATGGATACCTTGTGTATGCAACGGCACAAGATATCACCGTTGGAAACACCCTCTATCCCTCCACCCAATTAACCTTAGCGAAACTGCGTGACCCCATCCTCTTCACCTGCGCAGATTTTGTCTGCGCACTTCCAGAGAAGACGCATTTCCCAGAGTCGTCCTACCAGGCTATTACCCGCGCCCTCACAACTATTCAATCGCATCCACTGGTTCCAGGCCATAGGATTCCAAAGCAGTTTACCTATCGAGAAACCGTGCCTCATACGGGGTTTCTTGTGCCAGATGGAACGATCACGACAGGCGGCGTATACCACAGTAAAGAGAACGAATTAATGATTTTTCGGCATGTCATGGTGTCGGCTGAAGCACAAAATCCAGAGCTCTTTCAAAAACAGCTACAGAGGACCCTTCAACATGAAACGGCCCATTTTGCGGTACAAGAGCTACTCAGCAAGAGAGCCACATCCCCTTACCACGATACGGAGCTTGACCTTGATATAACAGCGCAAACCGTAAATGAGGCCTATGCATTTTTTATTGAACTTCTGAGTGATCCAACGCCGGGCGTGGATATTTTTTATAAATATATTTATGCGACGACGATCCCGACGTATTCTTTGGCACAGGCGCTCCTGGGGAACGTGATGCGGGAGATGTTGCTGGCAGCACGAGTGAAAGGCATGACGATTCCCGATGGATTCGATGGTGTACTGGAGGGGCACGAAACCTTCATGGAAGGGCTCCAAAGAATTCTACGCACAAGCGAGCAACCCACGCGTTCAGAACTGCTGATTGCTCTTGCCGAGGATATCGGTGCGATCACAGCACATCCAATGCTTACAGACGAACGCGAAATATCCTTCGGTTCAGGCTTTGATCAAATGCGTCGATGGTATGCACAGCTGAGTCACTCGCAGAGCCTCTCTCAAGCACCTTAGGCACTCGTGACACTCATAACTTCGGCGATGGTGGTGAGCCCCGCCAGAACTTTCAACAGCCCGTCTTGATACAAGGTCACCATGCCGTCTTTTTGTGCCTGAGCGATCATTTCTCTTGGAGTTGCTTCAGCGAGAATTAACTCTTCAAAGGCTTTCGTGACATTAAGAATTTCAAAAAGTGCCACCTGACCCGCATAGCCGGTATTGCCGCAAGCAGGACACCCAACCGCTTCATATATATGGTTTACTGAAGGAATCTCCAGTTCAGGCTGTGCCTTCTTTGCCTCGGTCATGGCTGCAGTCATTTCCGCTGCAATTTTTCCCGTTAAGGGTACTTCTTTCCGGCACGCTGTGCAGGCTTTGCGCACAAGACGCTGCGCCACAATGGTGTTGAGTGCTGGACCCACCAGGTATCGTTTTACCCCCATATTTAAGAGGCGCGGTATCGTCTCCACCGCAGAATTCGTATGCACGGTGGACAGCATGACGTGACCCGTCAGAGCCGATTGCACAGCGATATCTGCTGTTTCTTGATCACGGATTTCACCCACCATGATTATATTGGGATCCTGACGAAGAATTGCCCGCAGTCCAAGGGCAAAGGTGTACCCTTCCGTTTCGCGAATCTGGCTTTGGGAAATATTCTCCAAGTGGTATTCAATGGGATCTTCTAGGGTAATAATTTTTACATCCGGTGTGTTCAGCATATGCAGCACGGTATAGAGCGTCGTTGTTTTTCCCGATCCCGTAGGCCCTGTCACCAAGAGCATTCCTTCTGATTTTTGCAAAGCAGCTTCCAACACTGCACGATTGCGCCCAACAAGTCCGAGAGAATCAAAAGTCGCTATGCTCTTTTTGCTATCCAGAAGTCGCATCACCACTGCTTCGCCAAATTCCGTTGGCAGTGTCGACATACGAATATCAATCTGTCTTCCTGTCACCTGAAAATTGAGCTTCCCGTCCTGCGGTTTGTACCCCACATTCAGCTTCATACTTGCACTAAATTTCAGATTTGTGAGGATGTTCTCGTAGATATCAGGCGGTAGAATAAAGATTTGGTGTAAAACACCATCAATACGGTAGCGCAATAGCACTCGCCCCTTTTCTGGCTGGAAATGTATGTCAGAGGCGTGTGTTTTAACGGAACCTAAGAGAATTGCGTTTAAAATATCCACATCGGACATACTCTGAAAATGTTCCACAAGCGCCGACATCTTGGCAATTTCCTTATCGTAACTCTCCAAAGCATCTTCGTTGAGTTCAAGGACCTTTACCCCAACCTTCTCTGCCTGTTTATCGTACAGACGAAGAACAAAAGAGAGACTTTCCTCCGAGATTAGATAGAGCTGTACAACAAAGCCCTTTGCTGTGTAGGAAGCGGCAATTTCTTTGAGTTTCGCGTTGGTGGGATCAACGGCAGCAAAACGCAGTTCCTTGCCCGCCGCATGAATCGGCACAAAACGCCCTTCCACAGCATCATCCTTGCTCACTAAAACAAGCGCATCCGGGTTAATAGGAAAATTACGCAGATTCACATAGCCAAGCTTGTGTTCCTTCGCGTATTTTTCGACTTCCTTTTCTTTGAAATCAAGATTGATCTGATCCACATGGGAAATCAGGGGCGCATTCGTCTTGATGGGCGTCTGGGAAGCGCCAAAATCAAAGGATTTTGAAGGCACGGAGTTGCAATTAACAAATATCACGAAAGTATACCATAGATTCCTGCAAATGAGGATACCGTTTCCGTCGATAGGCACTAAAAAAATCCCCTCCATACACCGTGTGTACAGAAGGGATTCTCATTACCCTCGTGGGGATTACCACCAAAGACCAGGACGAGCATCTGTATAGGCATTCAGGTACGTCTGCCAGCTCATGATCCACTTTAAGAATCGTACAGTCGTATCAAACATTCCCTTGTGGCGCTTTCCGAGGAGAAGCATAAACCAGAACTGAACAAAGGTCACAAGGCCAAGCCAGATAACCAATGGGATCATAGGAATCCACAAAATGTAGACCCAAAGAAAACGGAAAATGAAGAGACGAGATACCTTCTCAGCATAAGGAACTTCAAGCTGAAGAGCGGTCTTTGTAGAGCTGTCCATACGGATAAATAATGAGATATTGCCTGAACTATAGAGGCATTAGTGCGTCTGTGAAGGATTTGCCCTGTACACACTCCCCTACCCTGTGTCCTTGTAGTAAAAAACCCCCAAATCTGGGGGTTTTTCTTGGTGCAATTAGCTTGCAAGTTCTTCCTTACGTCGCTTCGCGCGATAATGCTCACGCATGATAGCAGCGCCACGCTGTTTAATCTTCGTGTTGGGTTTTTCAAAACGGCGGTGCTTCTTGAGCTCCATAATGTAGCGAGCGCCACGGACCATTTTCTTAAAACGCTGAATCAAATGATCGTTGTTTTCACCCTGGTTCTTTTTTACGTATACTGGCATATCATCACCTCCTTTCGTGCGAGCAGAAATTAAAGTAGCGCAACTCTACGCTAGGTTTTCCTTGGTGGCAAGGGTTCTTGATTTTCTGGTGACAAAAGTGGCGCAGCATACAAGTGTGCACCAGATTCGTTATCTAAGAGTCGGCAAACCGTACGCCCTTGTGAGTTATCCACACACCAGTGCGAGTCTGAGAGCAACGAGTCATCAACAAGTTGCACAACAATTCGCTTCGCCTGAATACCCGTTTCTATTAATGAATCGACACAATGTTCATACAAAAGCGCGTTGTTTATTTCGTCATTTGATGCATCAAACAAACAGACAAATGCATCGAGTTTATCCGTAGGAATACGACCAAGAAGAGCAATAAGATCAGGAGAAATATGGTCAAAACTTGTACGACCATATTCATCTACAAAGAATGGGTACGGAATATTAAAAACCATGGCAGCTCCCTCCGGCAATATGGCCTGAGTTTCCGTAAACGTATTCCCCTCCCCTGCAAGAATTGTACGCACTCGCCTTCGCTCGGTTTCTTTCGTTACCTTCGGATCTGCGACACGTAGGCCCTTCTTGATATCTATAGGGCGAGTGAAGACAAAGGTCACCCCTTCATGGGGAACCATCGCAATTTGCCCTGCATGCACGATAGTGGGAACAGACGGAATAACAGAGAGAACGGGCATGATGGAGATATCCGCTTTTACCGTTTCAAGCAGGTCTTCATAGGCGCAGCCAAAGGTATGCAATACGGCGTCGATATCTTCTGGATCAAGAAAAAAGTCGGTGGACTTTTCAAATAATCTCTGATGAATACCTGCACCCATAAGCGTTGGAAAGACGCGCTGAAACTCGAGACGAGAGACCATGTAAGCGAAAAGACCTGGATACACGTACGCTGTTTTCTCTAGTGCATTATGATACACTGGTCCAAATATTTTTTTCAGCTCAGAAACCAGTAGTGGGGTCAGTTGACGCCAAAGTGTCTCTTGCGCCATACGTTGTTTGCGCGCGTATCGATGGTGATACATTTCTTTCCTTGGTTTTGGCACATAGGGCTTTGGGCTCTTCTCTGAGGCACGGGGCACCTCAAAGAGCGAATGCAGAAGATTTGCCGCTACCGTTGCGTATATTTCCGCAAACTCCTGTGCTCGTTCTACATTCACATCAGGATCCTCACTTGAGGAATACAAAATTGCGGTTACATCCGCTTCTTCCACGCGCTCTTCAAGGGTGTTGATCATCTCATTCCAGAGTTTGGTCAGCATCCATAGCTCTTTCTTCTGAGCAAACCCTTCCGACGGGTGCTCTTCAACGTATGGGTGAATATACAATTCTTCCAGAAAGGTTTGCAACCTGGGATAGCCGACGGATGCATATTCGCGTACATCTTCCTGTTTTCCATCAAAGGATTCGGGGTGAAACTCCATAGGGTCATTGGAAATTTTTTGTACCGGATTAATATCCCAAAACCTTTACTTGTCAACGTCAATACACCAAAGAAGGTTCCGCTTGCAGTGCAAGGAAAGTCTCTTCATACTGATTGTGTAATCTCACTCGCACTATGGCAAAAAAACGCATTTTAACGGGCATTCGCCCAACGGGTCGCCTACACATTGGGCATTTAGTTGGACAAATTGCTCTCACGAAATCCCTGCAGGATGAGTTCGATGTCTTCGAAATGATTGCCGACACACAGGCGCTCACGGATAATTTTCATGATCCCAAAAAGGTCCACGATCATGTGCTGGAGGTGGCAATCGATGTTCTTGCAGGTGGTATTGATCCGGAAAAATCGACCATTTTTGTCCAATCCCATATTCCTGCTATTCCAGAAATGACGGTGTATTTTTCCAATCTGGTGACCATTGCGCGACTTATGCGTAACCCCACCGTCAAAACGGAAATCGCCCAAAAGAAAGAGGTATTTGGTGAAGGGGGCGTAACTTTTGGTTTTCTCGGGTATCCGGTGAGCCAGGCCGCCGATATTACCGCCTTTGATGCCGATTTAGTACCGGCGGGCGATGACCAAGCGCCCATTATTGAACAAGCACGAGAAATTGTGCGAAAATTTAACAGTATTTATGGCCCTACTCTCAAAGAGCCGGAACATCGCATGTCTGCTATTCCGAGACTTCCAGGATTAGATGGGAATCAAAAAATGGGAAAAAGTCTCGGGAATGGCATTTTTCTTGCGGATTCCTTGGAGGAGATGAGTAAAAAAGTTATGCAAGGAAAAACAGATCCAGAGAAAATCCATAAGGACAGCCCGGGCAACCCGGATATTTGTACGGTTTTTCTCTACCATTCTCATTTTAGTGGTGAAGCAGCACCAACTATTGCCACAGAATGCCGTAAAGGCGAACGGGGATGTGTGCAATGTAAGCGCGAATTGATAACACATATGGATTCTTTTCTCGCTCCCCTCCGTGAGAAACGTGACTATTTTGCCGCGAGACCGGATTTTGTTATGGACGTCCTCAAGGAGGGTACCCAAAAAGCAAATGCTGTTGCAAATGAGGTGTTAGAGCGTGTACGGACGAATATGCATTTGCGGTACTTTCACTAAGACCTAAAACCTGTTCCTCACGCCGAGGTTCATGTATACTGGACTGAAGTATTTTTTTTAGTACCCTCATGCCTACTCTACGCGATGTTTCCAAGTATTTTCGACTGGTCAACTATCTTTCTGCCGCGCAGATTTTTCTTCAGGACAATTTTTTTCTTGAACGCCCTCTCACGCAGGAAGATGTTAAACCACGGCTGCTTGGTCACTGGGGCACCTGCCCAGGCATAAATTTTGTGTACACCCATATAAACTACCTTTTGACGCAGGAAAAGCGTGATCTTATGTATATTGTGGGTCCAGGACACGGCTTCCCTGCTCTGCAGGCAAATCTGTTTGTCGAGGGATCCCTTTCCCATTTTCATAAACAGACACCCTACTCGAAGGCGGGACTGAGTAAAATGATCCGGGAGTTTTCCTGGCCTTACGGATCTCCAAGTCACACAAACCCTGGGGCTCCGGGATGTATTCTGGAAGGTGGTGAGCTTGGATATAGTTTATCGACGGCCTATGGTGCTGCCTTAGATAATCCTAATTTACGCGTCGTTTGTCTGGTAGGAGACGGAGAAGCGGAGACGGGCCCAATCGCAACGGCCTGGCATGCGAACAAGCTTTTGGATCCAAAAACCTGTGGCGCTGTTCTCCCAATTTTGCATCTCAATGGCTATAAAATTTCAGGTCCGACCTTCTTTGGTCGTATGAGCGACGAGGAGCTCACACAGCTCTTTACCGGTTATGGATACGATGTCTCTATCGTCGACGAAGGAAAGGGTGATGTCCACAAAGTCATGCATAAAACGCTCAAAAAAGCCATGGCGGCCATCGACAAAATCCAGGCAAAGGCTCGCGGCGGAGAGGATGTTCTTCGCCCCAAATGGCCTATGATTGTCCTTCGAACGCCCAAAGGGTGGACCGGTGTTGCCTCAGTGCATGGCAAAAAGGCTGAGGGGAATTACCTATCACATCAGGTAATGCTCACAAAGGCGAAAACGGACGCGGACGAACTCGCCCAACTAGAGGCATGGCTGAAAAGCTACAATATCTCCGAATTGCTTGAGGAGAAAAAACTCTTTAGCGAAAGTATCCGCTCCATGATTCCTGCGAAAAGTCTTCGCATAGGCATGAACAAACATGCCAATGGTGGAATGCGAAAAAAACTGCAACTTCCTTCCATGGATAGTGCCGCCGTACGCATAAAATCTCCTGGAACGACGGAAGGCTTTGCCATGAACGCTCTTGGTGAGGCACTCAGAGACATCATGAAAAAGAATGCAAAACAGCGGCATATGCGACTTTTCTCGCCAGACGAGACCTACTCCAACAAGCTGCAGGCGGTCTTTGATGTGACTAAGCGTGCATTTCAGTGGCCAATTCTCGACTTTGATGAGGACATGGGGCGCAGTGGCATGGTACTCGAGATGCTCAGTGAACATACCCTCCAAGGTATGATGCAGGGATATATTCTTACTGGTCGATATGGCGTTCTAACGTCCTACGAAGCCTTCGCGCAGATTGTCTCCAGCATGACGGACCAGTATGCGAAATTTCTTAAGGCTTCACAGGAATTTCCCTGGAGAAAATCTGTCCCGCCATTTATCTACATGCTCTCTAGTCTTGGATGGAGACAAGATCACAATGGATATTCTCATCAGAACCCAGGTTTTATCAGCAACATTCTGGAAAAACAGGGGAATCTATCGAAAGTGTACTTCCCTGTTGATGTGAACAGCGCCCTAGCCATTTTTGAAAAGTGTCTGAAGGAAGATAATGCCATTCATGTCATCGTCTGTCCTAAGCAAGAAATGCTGCAATGGCTTTCAATTAAACAGGCAAAAAAATATCTCGAGATGGGTATTGCTCTTTGGGATTTTGTGAGTGATCCCCGCCCAGACCTGGTCATTTGTGGCATTGGAGGCGATCCGACGGGTGAGGCCCTGGCCGGGCTTTCCCTCGTGCGAGAATATTTTCCCGGAGAAAAGGTGCGCTTTGTCAATGTCATGGAGCTCTCTGCCCTTGGCGTGGCAGACCCAAGATCACAAACCACACAGAAAGATTTTGATGCCTATTTTACGCGCGAAAAACCAGTTTTCGTGAATTATCATGGCAACCCAGGCGATGTGAAGCATCTCCTTTTTGACAGCACGAACGATACAGGGCGCTTTACGGTGAGAGGCTATATCGAAGAAGGTTCTACGACGAGCCCCTTTGACATGCATGTACGCAATAAAACGAGTCGGTATCATATCGTGCTTTGGGCTGCTCAGCAGCTTCTCCAACAGAAAAAGATCTCGCCCCGTGAGGCAAAACGTGTCGAAAAAAGTGTTTTGCGTATTCTGGCAGATCACAATGCCTATATTCGCGCCTATGGCGATGACCCGGAGTACATTAAAAACTGGCGATGGAACAAATAAACCACGGTATTCTTGTTGCAAACGCAGGAAGCAGTAGTATCAAATACCACTTGTTCGCCCCTTCAGGAACAACGCTCCTGCGTGCACAATACGACCGAACGTCCTCTGGTGATACGTGCACCATCGAATATGGAGGAAGAACAAATACAACACCATCTCCGAAGGGGGTCTTTTCCAATACTGCCTCCGATATGAGTGGTTTGATTGCGCGTCACTATCCTGGTTTGTCTCTTGCATCCATAGGGTTTCGCATTGTGCACGGCGGTTTTCACCTCAAAGAAACCAGCTGGCTGACGGAAGAGGTAATGGCCATGATCGATGCTGCTAGCAGTTTAGCCCCACTACACAACCCGCCCTGCCTCGATTTAATACATGCCTGGCAAAAGCACCTCCCGCATCTGCCTATGTTTGGCGTTTTTGATACGGCGTTTCATGCAACTATACCGCATTTTGCCTCGACCTATGCCCTTCCCTCTGCTCTGGAGGAAGAGACACATATTCGGAAGTATGGCTTTCATGGTATTGCCTATGCCTCTGTCGTGCGGCAATTGGAGGAGCTTTTGGGATACCTTCCAGAGCGACTTATCGCATGTCATCTAGGAAGCGGCTCCAGTATTTGTGCTATGTATCAGGGGAAAAGTGTGGATACATCCATGGGGACGACTCCTTTGGAAGGACTTATAATGGCTACTCGCACGGGGGATATGGATCCCGGAAGCATTCTTTTGCTTGAAGAGTACTTACGTACAACCTACCCCGAAGAAACAGAAGAAGAAACGGAGGCAAAACTTCGCCATATTCTATCCAAAGAAAGCGGTTTACTTGGCATGGCTGGTACTCCAGATATGCGGGAAATTCTCGCAATGGAGGCGACCTCCGATCGGGCAGCCCTTGCTGTAGCGGCATATACTTACCGAGTACGCAAATACATTGGTGCCTATGCTGCAGCCCTTGGCGGCATCGATGGACTTATTTTTAGTGGCGGAATAGGAGAGGGTTCAGACTATTTGCGCGAAAAAATTCTTTCCCCCCTCACGTTTCTTGGACTGGCCGTTGATCCAGAAAAGAATCAAAACGCAGAGAAAAGACAGTCAATCGGCCGTGCATCTTCGCATCCCATATGGGTTATGGGTGCAGAGGAAGACAAGGAAATTTTTCTTGAAGGCCTAAAACTTACGGGAACGCAGAGATAATTTCACAGAACACGTCAAGCCGAAGTTTTGAAACTCCTTGATTTTAATGCCCTTCCTCTATAAATACTGTCCGTTACATCATCAGGACTGTATTGGTGAAGAAATCTCCAAAACAACCAGAACGAACACCTGAGGAGCAGAAGCAATTTCTTGCAGACCTCATGTTTACCAAGCATCTTTCCATGAGTTGGAGAGTTGTTTTGTGCACGGTGCTTCCTCTGCTCCTTTTGGGTTCCCTTGGATACGCACTGGACCACTGGCTCGGTACTGGGAAGATATTCTTCATTCTCTCCCTTGTCCTTTCCTTTGTTGTTGCTCAGGTGCTTAACTACGCTGTTTTCACCCGCCTCACTCGTCATTCCTCAAAATAACCTTCTATGGAATCTATCCGCCTACCCGCTGACGTCCTTTTCACCCTTGGACCTGTTCCCATCACAAACGCCATGCTTTCCATGTGGCTTGTGACGCTAGGAATTATTGTTGTAGCAATTCTGGTGCGCCTCGGGATGCGTGTTGTACCGAGTAGAGCACAAATTGTCCTGGAAATGGGCATTGGCTACTTTTATGATGCACTGACGGATGCCTTTGGGACACAGAAGCGGGCACTGAAGTACCTTCCGTTTATCTTTACACTGTTCTTGATGCTCGCCGTCATGAATCAGTTTTCTGTTTTTCCCTTGCTCACCAGTATCGTTGTGGACGGTGATGTGAACCTGTTTCGCGTTGCCACCTCCGACTGGAGTCTCACGCTGACCCTTGCCCTCATAACAGTAATCGGGTCACAGGTTATTGCTTTTGTCGCCCATCCTATCCGCCATATTGGCAACTATTTTCGGTTTCATTTGTTTTTCAAGGTGAAGACTCCCATGGAGTTATTTCTTGCTTGTATCGAGTTTGCTCTCGGGCTTCTCGATATCATCAGTGAAATTGCCAAGGTCATTTCCCTCTCTGCACGTTTGTTCGGAAACATTCTTGCAGGTGAGGTACTCATGATCATTATTGTTGGCCTCACCGCCTACACGCAGTTTATTCTCCCTATACCGTTCGTCATTCTCAGTATATTTTCAGGATTTGTTCAGGCCTTTGTCTTCGCGTTTCTTTCCCTGCAGTTTATGTCGGGAGTGATAACCGCCGTTGACGATGCCCCAGCAGAGCTTGAAACAACACCTGATGGACAAACGGCATAACCTCATTTTTATTTTTTTGGTTTTTTTCTTATGGATGTAGAAGCAGCAAAGCTGATCGGTGCAGGACTTTGTATGGGTCTTGGAGCTATCGGTCCCGCAATTGGTGAAGGTATGATTGCCGCTAAGGCAATGGAGGCGATGAGTCGCAATCCTGAGATGGCGAACAATCTGTTTACACGTATGATCGTGAGTATGGCGATTACCGAGTCTACGGGTATCTACGCTCTCCTTGTTTCACTGATCATTCTCTTCGTTTAATTTTTTGATTTCTCCACGTTATGGACGCCCTCGCTAAAATTGGAATCGATCTATGGAGCGTTTTGCTCTATTTGATCAATACGGGAATCCTCGTGGGTGTGCTGACCTATCTTTTGTACAAGCCAGCGCTGAAGTTTCTTGATGAGCGTCGTCACTCCATTCAGAGTAGTCTCGATGAAGCAGATGAGCTCAAGCGTGCCTTCGAAGCGAAAACTGCAGAAATGCATCTTGCAGAGAAAGAAATGCGTGCATCCTTTGAAAAGGAGCTCGCGGATGGTCGCGCTTTTGTTGAGGAAATGAAAGCAAAGATGACGGCAGAAATGCAGGAACAGAAGCAGCAAATGATGGAAAAAGCCATGGCGGATATTCAGGCGGAAAAGGAGCGACTGATGGCGTCTGTGCGTAGTGATGTACTTGCTACCATGGAAAAAGCGCTCACCAGCATTCTCCTCAACCGAGTGCCCGAAGACGTCATTACTTCCAGTGTTTCTGAAGAATGGGATCGCTTTACGACATCACAAAACATGTCATGAATGATCTCCTCCTCAGCTTTCTCCTCGATGTGACCTCTGCCTACGACACCGCATCGTCTTCACGCATTAGCGCGTATGTGTCATCACATACAATGGAAGAATATCTTCTCGATGTGCAACGTTTTCTTGCGCACATGGACCAAAAGTCTTTGCCGAAGGGTGAGCTTATGACTCTTCTCGCAGATATTCTGGTACATGAAGCTGGACCGTTCCTGGAAGACGGTGACCTCTCTCACTTCGATCCTCACCATCCTTCCCTCGCGAAAGCCTTTGTGCATCTCAAGGAATCCTTCACACCGCATACGCTTGCGGGCATGATCCAAGCTCTTTTGTCTTCTGCCTACCCTGATTCAAGTATTACGGTGATTCAAACACCCTACCCTCTTGAACAGAAGGCACGCGTTTCTATGCGAAGGAGTCTTGCTGGAGCTTTCCCTCATGCATTCCCTACCTTTTCGGTAGATCGTGCGCTCTTAGGTGGCCTGCGCATTTTTGTCAACGGCACCCTCTGCGACAACTCCTGGCAGTACAAAGTGAAGCGTATGCTTCGCACACTCTCGTAATTTTTATTTTTCACCGCCCTATGCAAACGCAATCTATGCTCGACCAGCTGAAGGCAGCTCTGGAAACAGAACTGAACCAGTCCACGAGTACCCCAGAGAAAACCGGCGTGATTACCTCCTTTAAGGACGGGGTCATTGCCATCAAGGGCATGAGCGGCCTTGCCATGAATGAAGTGGTTGAAGTCGAGTCCGTCGGCGTACGCGCCCTCGTTCTCAACCTCGATCAACAGGAGGCACTCGCTATTGTTCTCGAACACTCAACAGATATTAAGGAAGGGCTTTTCGTCCGATCCCTCGGGCAAATGCTCAGCACGGAAGCATGCGACGACATCTGTGGTCGTATCGTTTCCCCACTCGGTGCACCTCTTGACGGAGGAAAACCTCTTGCAAATACCAAGCGTATGCCGCTGGAAAAAATTGCACCAGGCGTTATCACCCGAAAGTCCGTGGATCAACCTGTGCAAACAGGCATTCTTTCCATCGACTCCATGATTCCTATTGGACGAGGTCAGCGTGAACTTATCATTGGGGACCGACAAACAGGAAAGACGACCATTGCCGTGGATACGATCCTGAATCAAAAGGGTCAGAACATGATTTGTGTCTACGTTTCTATTGGACAACGTGAAGCAAAACTCGCGGCAGTTCATGCTCAGCTCGAGGCACAGGGTGCTATGGACTACACCGTCATTGTGAATGCACCTGCTTCCAGTACGGCTGTGATGCAATATCTCGCGCCCTTTGCGGGTACAGCCATTGCAGAATATTTCATGGAGCAAGGAAAAGATGTTTTGGTGGTCTTCGATGACCTTTCCAAGCATGCCGTTGCCTACCGTGAAATGTCACTGCTGCTCCGCCGTCCTCCAGGACGCGAAGCCTACCCAGGTGATGTTTTCTACCTGCACAGCCGACTCCTTGAGCGTGCTGCACGGTTAAATGAAAACTATGGTGGAGGAAGTATTACTGCACTCCCTATCATCGAAACCCAGGCTGGAGACGTATCCGCCTACATTCCAACCAATGTGATTTCCATTACGGATGGACAAATCTTCCTGGAGACGTCCCTCTTCAATAAGGGTATTCGGCCCGCCATTAATATTGGTATTTCCGTTTCCCGTGTTGGTGGTTCCGCACAGACAAAAGTTATGAAAAAGGTGGCGGGAGCTGCAAAGCTGAATCTGACCCAGTACTATGAACTGGAAGCCTTTTCTCAGTTCGCCTCAGATCTTGATGCGAGTACGCTTGCTCAACTCACACGCGGTCGACGCGTGGTAGAAGCCATGAAGCAAAAACAGGGTGCGCCCTATGCTCTCTGGCAGGAGGTGACGCTTCTTCTCGCAGCCACAGAAGGCTACCTCGATGAAACACCGGCGGAGGAATGTACATCAACACTTCGCTCCCTGCTCCATCATATGGAAGCGCAGGAATCGGCGCTGATTGCTCAAATTGAAGAGAAAAAAGAATATTCCGATGAGGTCAAAGCTGGCCTGAAGGCGGCACTTGATACTTACTTTCACGCATAATTCTCATGGCTTCACTTTTAGAGACCAAGAAGAAAATCGGGAGTATTAAGAATATGAAGAAAATCACCAAAGCCATGCAATTGGTGGCGGCTAGTAAAATGAAATTCTTCCAGCAAAAAGCCATGCACAGCAGAGGATATATCTATTCTCTGCTCCATGTCTTGGACCTGTATTTGGACTCTTCCGAAGACACGCTCTACACACAAAAACGCACAGAAGGTGATACACTTTTCGTTCTCTATGCTTCAGATAAGGGCCTTTGTGGAAGTTTGAACAACCAACTCTCCAAGGCGCTCATTGCATCGAAGGAGTGGTCGAGCCTGCCAGAAAAAGAGCGTAAACTGATTACCATTGGGAAAAAAGCCTTTGATTATGCCCGTAGTAACGGCATAACACCTAGGCTTTCCTTCTCTGGCATTAAGGAAAAGGCTGGAATACTGGATATGCTGCCTGTGGTGGGTGAAATTTTGGAGCTTTGGAAGACGGGTACCGTCAAAAAAGTCTACATGATTACACCGCATTACAAAAACTCCTTTGTGTTCTATCCTCATGTGAAGGAACTCCTTCCCTTCTCCCGTGAAATGATTGAGAGTTACCGCATAGAACATGATTTTCCGCCGCATCCCACGCGCAAAGTTTCTGAACTGAGCTTTAAGGAGCCGACGGCAGAACGTGTGCTCCGTACCCTCATGAAGCAGGTCATTGTTGGAGCCTTCGTGCAGTCTCTCTACGAATTGAAGGCCTCAGAGTACTCCAGCCGTATGATCGCCATGAAAAATGCGACAGACTCAGCAGACAAAATTATCAAGCAAAAAACCGTTGAATATAACAAAATCAGACAACAGAATATTACTCAGCAGATAGCGGAAATCAGCGCCGCTGCAGACGCTATCTCATAACTTTATCAACCGTATGACGACAAAAACGCTTACCCCAGGTAAGATAGTCAAAATCATCGGCGTCGTAGTCGACGTGTACTTCGTCGAGAATGTACCTGACACCTACACTGCCCTCAAGGCTGGTGGAGTGACGCTCGAAGTACAATCCCATATTGGAGAAGGTGTTGTTCGCGCCATCGCCATGAGTACCACTGATGGTATGTATTGTGGTATGGATGTGGAAAACACCGGTGCGGAAATTCAAACGCCCGTTGGTGAGGCTGTTTTGGGCCGCGTCTTTAACGTGACGGGTGAGGCCATTGATGATGGTGCTCCTATGCCAAAAGACGTGGAATATCGTTCTATTCACGCACAACCACCTGCGCTGACCGAGCAAAGTGGTCGTATTGAAACCTTTGAAACCGGTATTAAGGTTGTAGATCTCCTGTGTCCCTTCACGAAGGGTGGTAAAGTTGCCCTCTTTGGTGGAGCAGGTGTGGGAAAAACCGTCATTATCCAGGAATTGATTCACAATGTTGCCATGGCACATGGTGGATATTCCGTTTTTGCTGGTGTTGGTGAACGTTCTCGTGAAGGAAATGATCTCATACATGAAATGCGGGATAGTGGTGTTATCGATAAACTCGCCATGGTCTTCGGACAAATGAACGAGCCACCTGGAGCACGTCTACGTGTTGCCTTCACTGGTCTTGCTATGGCGGAGAAATTCCGTGATGAAGGTCGTGATATTCTCATGTTCGTCGACAATATTTTCCGTTTCACGCAGGCGGGTGCTGAAGTGTCTGCCCTCTTGGGTCGCCTTCCTTCTGCCGTTGGTTATCAGCCAACCCTTGCGACGGATATGGGTGCACTCCAAGAACGTATTACTTCAACGAAAACGGGATCCATTACCTCTGTTCAAGCGGTATACGTGCCAGCGGATGACCTGACGGACCCAGCTCCAGCGACGACCTTTACGCACTTGGATGCAACGGTTACCCTTTCACGTCAGTTGGCCTCTATTGGTATCTACCCTGCCGTCGATCCACTGGATTCCACCTCGACGGCGCTCAAGCCGGAAATCGTTGGTGAAGAGCACTACCGCGTTGCGACAGAAGTCCAAATGATTCTACAGCGTTATAAAGAGCTCCAAGATGTGATTGCTATCCTTGGTATGGAAGAACTTTCCGATGAAGATAAGTCACTCGTGACGCGTGCACGAAAGATCCAGAAGTTCCTTGCGCAAAATTTCTACGTTGCGGAACAGTTCACAGGAACTCCTGGTGTCTACGTGAAGGTGGAAGACACGGTACGAAGTTTCAAGGAAATTCTCGATGGAAACTGTGACCACATTGATGAGGCACATTTCTACATGGCAAGTACCATTGACGATGTCAAAGAACGCCACGCAAAGGCAACCGCCGCTTAACACATTCCACTATGAAGTTTTTCAAGTTTGAAATCATGACACCGAATGGCACGCTCCTTTCCCGGGACGTGCAGTCGGTGAAGTTATCCACGGAGGCGGGTGTAACGTCTGTCTTGGCAAACCATGCAGATTTGCTCGCTTCGGTACAGTTCACGCATGTGATCGTCAAGTATGATCATCATATCGATGAATACCTAGTACGTGGCGGTATTCTCGCCATGGATCATGATATGAATACCCTGTCGCTGTTGGTGAGCTTTGCTGAAGAACTCTCTGAGACCACAACTGTTTCCGCGGGTGAATATCTTACCATGCTCAAGACGGAACTCGAAGAAGGTCATACCCTCAGTAGTTTTCATCTGGACTATCTCCAGGAAGAACATTTTGTGCTCACCAAACAAATGGAAACGGCTCAAAAGCCGTAACTCTGACACTAAAAAAACCGCCGGCAACGATGACCGGCGGTTTTCTAGTGTGTTTAGTTTTTCGCCCCAGAGGCAATCTTTCCGGCAACAAACATATGCCAGGAAAGGACAAGATTGAAGAGAAGCCAGAAGATCATCTGACCGAAGTTACCTGTCATGAGGACAGGAATGGGCAATAGTACCATAATCACAGCAAAAACCATCACCAGCAGTAATGCAAGAAGGCCATAATGCAGGTACGCATCGAAGGTGAGAAGAGTGTATCGCACGACGGGGTTTTTTCCATCACCCTTTGCGTTACCCATGAGGAACAACACAAGAGGAAGGATCGCACCAATCACTCCTACAACACTATTCAATGAATTTTCTAACAGAGTACCCAAGGCATACATTGATGGATCCAGGGGAACAGAATTCATGAGTACAGCAAAAAGAGCACCTAAGACGGCAAATACCCAAAGGTAGTTCTGCTCTACCTGCGTCGTAACTTTCTTCTGAGAGAACTTGCGAGCGAGTGCAAAGAGATCAAACATGGTACGAGAAAACATGATAATAGTCGCATTATACAAATTTTCTTTATTTTGTCAAACTTCTATTGTGCGTGACGCAGATTCATATACTTAAACAGAAGTCTCGTCATGTACCCCCGTGTGAGCTCCGCTGAGGGATTCACAATATCCTCCTCATCTAAAGGTAAAAGCCCCATCTCCTTTGCGCGAACAAAGTATGGTGTATACCAGGCATGGGCTGGAACCTGCTCAAAGGGAATTTCTCGTGCATCATCTGCAATAATATTTTCCCGCTCCATCACCAAAAGCATTTTCAAAAATTCTGATAGCATAATAGGTCGATAGGCTTCGTACTCACCCGTTGGATTACCGGAAATGATACCTATGGTGTATCCTTTGAAGACATAGGGAGCAAACCAGTCTGTGGGTTTCACATCAGGAAAGGCAACAAAGGGTAAATCTTTTTCCTTTGCAATGTAGGTCTGAAAAGAGTCAAAAATATCACCACTTTCTATAGGTGAAGACTTGAGTAAGGCTTTTAAAGCCTCACTTCGATTTGTTGGAGCATTTGGGCGAAACGTTTGATCCTGATACCCCTGTATAATGCCCTGACGGACAAGACTCATGACCGCTGGGAAAGCGGGATCCCGTAAGTCGACATCAGAAAATATCGGTGTTGGGTCAGGTGCCAGATTCGAAATCTGCGGTACCAGGCCTGCATTGGGTGGAGCAACACTTAAGGAAGCATTAGTATACCATACCCAGCCAAGTGTCAGAGTACCCACAAGGACAATACCCGCATAGAACAAAATATCTGACCAAGAATACTGATGCATAACAACAAAAAGAGAGGCGCAAAAGGGCTTTGAGTCTAACGTAGGAGAAGCTTTCCGTCAACGAGCGACAATTGATTCCTAGAGATTTGTGTGTAGAGTGAATGCACTATCTGATACTCTGCTGCTTATGCTCTGGTGGATTGCTGGTTTCGGAACACTTCTTGTCCTTTTGTGTATATATGGGGTCAATAGCATTATATCTCTTGAAGTGCGTGCGGATGCATCACTGAGCGATGTGGATACGGCCCTGAAAAAGCGCCATGATTTACTGCCAAACCTCCTTGAAATAGCAAAGGGGTACATGCAACATGAAAAAAACACTTTCACGGAAGTGGCTCGCCTTCGAGCAGAAGCAAGTCGAGCATCATCGCCTCTTGAAGCGGATCAGACTGAACACAATTTAAGCTCAAGCCTGAACACTTTTTTTATTCTCGTTGAACAGTATCCTGAGCTGAAGGCCGTTGAACAATTTCGTTCCCTTCAAAGTGCATTGTCACAAGTGGAGGACAACATTAATCGTTCACGCCGATACTACAATGCAGTTGTCCGGGATTACAATACCCTGATCCATTCCTTCCCCGTCTTTATCCTCGCTCTGCTTATGCGCAAAAAGCCAAAGCATTTCTTTCAGATCGATGCTTCGGATAGATCGAACCCCTCCCTTTCCTAATTTGACATGGTCTTTCGCCCTCGCCTACTCCTCATAGCGCTTGTTTCCTGGCTTACCCTTCTCGGTTCTGCTCAAGCAGCGCCCATGGATATAGAAGCCTTTCATACGAATGTGCACATTGCAACAGACACTTCCTTCACGGTCACAGAAGATATTGACGTTCTGTTTCATGAACCACGCCATGGTATTTTTCGAGACATTCCCATTGATTACACGGACCGTGTCGGCTCACCCTATAGAATGTATGTTTCACTTGAAAGTGTGACAGACGCAGAAGGAACACCCCTACCCTACGTGGAAGAACGCTCTGGGGTTTTTCTGCGCCTACGCATTGGAGACGGGGATACCTATGTTACTGGCCAGAAGTCTTACCGGATTCGGTATCATGTCGAGCGAGCATTTACCATGCAGACAACAAGTAATGGTGCCTCCGTCGTCGAATTCCCGTGGAATGTCACCGGCGCGTGGCCAGCGACCATCAGCCAGGCAACGGCGACAATCCACCTCCCTGCCGCTGTTGCCAAAGATAGAGTCCAATCAACATGTTTTACTGGATACACTGGCGCAAAAGAGAAGAACTGCGTTATAACAGCCTCGGGTTCATCACTGCAATTTTCGACCACAAAAAGTCTCTGGCCCAGTCAGGAGTTGACTTACGCAATACAAATTCCCGCGCAGTACCTAGACCTTCCTGGGTTTTCTCAACAGCTCTTGTGGTTTCTTCGTGATAATTACATGGTTTTATACGCCATGATTCTTGGCATCAGTATTTTCGTTATCTGGTGGATCTACGGTCGAGAGTTCCCTGCCTCAAGTGTCATGCCCCAATGGGATCTTCCACAAGACATCCGTTTTTTTGACTCGGTCATGCTGATGCGTGAAACCGTTGGCGCAAGAAACATCCCTGCAGCCATTATTGATCTTGCAACGAGGGGGTTTCTTACCATTGATATGGTGCGGCCAAAAAGCTTTATCTTCAGGAAGACAAGAAAAGATGAGGCACTACAACCCGCGGAAAAACTTCTTCTGGATGGCCTGTTCGCAAAAAAAGATATGGTGACTTCCTCCGACCTGCGTAATTCTTTTTATGTGCATCTTTCCGCTATCAGCCAAGCCGCTGCAAAGCGAGTGGTTGATCAGAGGTGGTTCTATCGTGATCCTGCATCCATTACAGCGATTTCCGTTATTGCCGGGGTGTTTCTCTGTGGACTCGGGGTGATGATCAGCCTCGGCACAGAACAAGGCTGGGGTCTTTTCAGCAACCTGTTCGTTTCCCTTCTCTGGTTTATCTTCAGTCTGCACATGCCAAAAAAAACACGGGCCGGACGACGACTTGAAGCGGACATTTACGGGCTCCGCGAGTATATTCTTCGTGCCGAGCAGCTGCGCCTTTCTGTAAAAAGCGCACCGAAACCTTCACGACAAGAGTTCGATCGTCTTTTGCCCTATGCCATGCTCTTTGGCCTTGAAGCACGCTGGATTGAGCAGTTTTCCGATCTGCTGCAAGAACCTGCATCCTGGATGGAAGGTTCCTACAGATCTTTTTCCAGTAGCTCCTTTATACAATCTCTTGCGACTTTTGAGTCTACCAGCGCGAGTACACTGAGTTCTGTCCCTGCCTCAAGCAGTAGCAGCAGTTCCAGTTCCTCGAGTTATTCCAGTAGTGGAGGCAGCAGTTTTTCCAGTGGTGGTTCATCGGGCGGGGGCTTTGGTGGAGGTGGCGGCGGAAGTTGGTAGTCTTTACTTTGTCACAACAGCGTGTATGTCGAGAAATAAACTAACGAAATTTGCGGAGTTCCTTGCATTCCCCAATACCTATACGCCCTGGGAAGAAGAAAAAAGCACCCTGGAACAATGGAATCCAAAGCATTTGCCTGTGACCATGGAACTAGCGGCAGGGACAGGTGCCTATACCGTTGCGCTTGCACGCACCTATCCTGAGCGATTTTTTCTTGGTGTCGATATTAAAGGTGCACGTATGTGGACAGGCGCTCGAGCGGCGCTCGACGCGCAGTTAGACAACGCTTTTTTTCTGCGCAGTCACATTGAACGTCTGGAAGAAAACATTCCCCAAGCAAGTGTGGAGGAAATTTGGATTACCTTTGCAGACCCGTTCCTTGCGGAGGGGTCTGCAAAAAAACGTCTTACCTCAGAGCGGTTCCTTGGCATCTATAGCCGTGTACTCAAACAAGGCGGGCTCCTCCATCTGAAAACCGATAGCACACCCCTCTTTACGTACTCTCTCGAAACAATTCGATCATGGCGCGGAGAAAAGGGCGAGCATTTTCTTCTCGAGAACGTGTTGCACGACGTCTACGCTGATCCAACATCTCCAGAGATACTGACAAGTATTCAAACAACCTACGAAAAGAGTCATCTGGCGGAAGGGAGAACCATTCAATATCTTCGGGCTCGTTTTGTGGCTCTATAAACAGTTTGTACAGTTTCCCTCCAGAAAAGACTGAATATTTGCACAGGTCGTCGTCATAATACGTTCAAGCGCTTCCTTGCTGTAAAAGGCAATATGCGGTGTATAAACGACATTTTCCTGGCGGAGAAGCATCATGGTTCGTGCCATGGCTTCCCGCGTTGCCGTTGACGTTTCATTGTACCGAAGACGTTCTTCTTCGAGCATTAATTCCTCTCCTTCAACCACATCAAGGCCAACGCCAGCCAGATGTCCGGATTCCAGGGCACAGAGCATGGCCTCCGTATCCACAACCCCACCCCGCGCTGTGTTGATGAGCATACTACCCTTCTTCATAGCTGAAAATTCCGCCTTGCCCACTAAATGATGCGTATGCGTGTTATAGGGGACATGCAAAGTAATAATATCAGACGTGCGGATGAGTGTATCAAAATCCACATAGGTAAAGTCGAGCACATCGGAGAGGAAGTCATCATGATGTGGTTCATAGGCCTGAACCTTCATTCCGAAAGCACGTCCAATACGAATGACATGTTGCCCGATCTTCCCCGCACCAATAACACCCAGAGTTTTATCTTTGAGATCGAAGCCCATAAGCCCCTCAATGCTGTGATCCCCTCGTTGGGAGCGCACATAGGATTTATGGACATTCCGAGAAAGGGAGAGAATCAGCGCAAAGGTATGTTCCGCAACCGTGTTTTCACCATACAGGGGGACCGTAGCGATGCGAATACCCTTCGAGGCAGCATACGCCGTATCAATATGATCAAAGCCGGTCGAACGTGTCGCTATAAGGCGCAGATTGGGCATGGCATCGATGACGGCACGGGTGACCTTGGAGTACACAAAGACAGAAATAATCTCGGCTTCTTGAAAGTCCGTGGCATTTTCTTCCGAGAGCATTTCCTTTGTACCTTCCACTTCGTGGTGCGCAAAACTCTGTTTGCGCAGCAAGGCCCGATCGAGGGGAGAGAGATCAAAAAATTGGATGCGCATAGAAGGATAAGTAAACGTTCACGTTAGTATACCATATTGCAGAGTGAACAAAAAGAGGTGTAGGATGTGGCCATCACTACTAAACAACATACGTATGAACGTTGGAGAACAATCCCTTGCACTGCACAAGAAATACGGCGGAAAAATTGGCATCGCTCCTAAAATGGAGGTGAACACAAAGGCTGATCTCGGTCTCGTCTACACACCTGGAGTTGGTCATGTTTGTTCAGAAATTGCCGAACACCCAGAACTCGTCCACGCACTCACACTCAAAAAAAATACTATAGCAGTTATTTCTGATGGTTCTGCGGTCCTCGGTCTTGGCAATATTGGCCCTCACGCCGCAATTCCTGTGATGGAAGGAAAAGCGTTGCTGTTTAAGAAAATGGCCGGTCTCGATGCTTTCCCCATCTGTATAGACACACAAGATACGGAGGAGCTTATTCGCACTATTGAAAATATTGCACCGGTTTTTGGTGGTATTAACTTGGAAGACATTTCTGCCCCACGGTGTTTTGAAATTGAACGTCGACTCCGTGAGCGGCTATCCATCCCCGTTGTTCACGACGATCAACACGGTACGGCAGTGGTTGTGCTCGCAGGCTTGATCAATGCACTGCAGTTACGTGGCGCGGATATTGTTGATGCACACATCGTGATTAACGGCGCTGGTGCTGCTGGCACATCCGTTGCTGAGCTGCTGCATGCAGCGGGCGCAAAGCACCTCCTCATGCTCGATTCCCAGGGTATTCTCCATGCGGGCCGAGAAGATCTCAATGAGGAGAAAAAAGCCCTATTGCGGTTCACGAATCGCGAGGGGAAACAAGGAAACCTTCGCGATGCACTGCGCGGAGCAGATGTGTTTATTGGTGTGAGTAAGGGTAATCTTTTGACGCGAGAAGATATTGCCACCATGCAAAAGAACCCCTTGGTGTTTGCCCTCGCCAACCCCATTCCAGAAATTCTTCCCGAAGAAGCGAAGGCGGGCGGTGCGTTCATTACGGCCACCGGTCGCAGCGATTTCCCCAATCAAATGAATAACGCTCTCGTCTTCCCTGGCCTCTTTTTGGGTGCGTTAACACACGGTATTCGCCTGGTGACGGAGGAGCACTTTCTTGTCGTCGCAAAAGCTTTGGCTTCCTATGTTACAACGCCTGACCGTGATCATATACTCCCTGATGTCCTCGATGGTGGCGTTGCCGCACATGTGGCGGCTGCAATGGGAACGACGCTTAACTAGTTTTGGTGAGTATTTCAACACCTTTCTCCGTCACCAGCACCGTATGTTCAAACTGGGCGGTAAGTGAACCATCAATGGTTCGTGCCGTCCAGCCATCGTCCTCAATCACAACGTCATCCGTGCCAAGAGTAATCATGGGTTCCACGGTGAAAATCATGCCAGGTTTTAGCATGGCGCCTCGTATACCCGTATCGTAATGTGGAATAAACGGTTCTTCATGGAAGACACGTCCAATACCGTGTCCGCCAAAATCTGTGACAATTCCATAGCCAAATTTTTCCACATAGGCCTCAATTGCTTTTCCAATATCCCCAATGTAGGCGCCCGGCTTCACTGCAGCAATGCCGCGTTCCATGGCCGTTTTGGTGCGGGAAACCAGCAAAGAAGCTTCTTCGCTCACCTTTCCCACCAGAAAAGTTCTTGAGGTGTCTCCATGAAAACCATGGAGTTTCACGGTCACGTCGAGATTGACGATATCCCCCTCACAAAGAATTTCCGCGCTTGGTATGCCGTGACACACCACATCGTTGATGGAGGTACAGATACTTTTCGGAAAGGGAAAAGTTCCCTCCTGCTTGTAGCCAAGCGGGGCTGAAATGGCCCCATGTTCTTCTGTCCAGGTAGCACAAAGTCGGTCGAGTTCTTCCGTGCTCACCCCAGGCACAACGAAGGGTTCAATATAATTCAAAAGCTCTGCTGCCAGGCGGCAAGCTTTTCGCATACCGGCAATTTCCTCCTTCGTTTTTATCTGTATAGCCATAGAGAGTATTAGGTGCGAACAAACAAGGAAATAGTATACCCTACATAGAGAAGGAGGAATGCTGCCCCCTGCCATCGATCCAGTGAATGCTTTTTACCTAAATGCAGGGCAACAAACAAGAGGAATGTCACGCCTACCATAAAAAGAATATCAAAGGTCATACCTGGTGCAACAGGTACAGGCGATATGGCCGCCGTGAGGCCCAGAATCCAAAGAATGTTGAAGATATTCGAACCAAGGACATTACCAATAGCGATGTCCGACTTCTTTTTCAATGCCGCAACAACCGATGTAGCGAGTTCAGGGAGCGACGTCCCTATGGCGACGATAGTGAGACCGATAACCTGCTGACTGATACCCGCCATGGCCGCTAAGGTTTTGGCAGATTCCACCATCAGATAACCACCAACGGCAAGGCCCACGAGACCAAGGAACACAAAGAGCATCGTCTTCCCCGTGCCCATAACCACAAGTTCTTCCTCGTCGACAACACTATCCCCTTTTCGCGCCGAAGAAATGACATAGTACATAAAAATACAAAACATGCCGAGGAGCACGAGACCATCGCCCCGTGTCACAAAAGCTGTAGTGATGCCGGATCCCAAAAACGTATCGAGGGCAACGAAGGCCAGCATGAGGGCGGAGAGAAAGGTGAGTGGAATCTCTTTCCACACGGTGTTACTGTGGACAGAGAGAGGAAAAATCACCGACGCGGCTCCTAGGATAAGCAAAATATTAGCTATATTACTTCCGACCACATTTCCCACCGCAATATCGCTATTCCCCGACAAGGCAGAGAAAAAACTGACTATAAGTTCCGGTGCGGACGTGCCAAAGGCGACAATGGTGAGACCGATGACGATATCGGGGATCTGAAAACGTTTTGCTAAAGAAACACTACCGCCCACAAGCCAGTCAGCCCCTTTGATCAGTGCTACGAGACCAACAGTGAAGAGCAGGATTTGAAGAAAGATATCCATAAGAGTTTTTACGCTTCGTGATGTAATATATTTTGGTGTGCAGAGCGTTCAAGAGCGCTTTGAATCAACCATTCAAGAACTTCTTGCTGTGAAAGACCATCCTGAGCCCACATTTTCCCGAAGGCACTGTTTTCTGTAAACCCAGGGAGCGCGTTCAGTTCATTCCAATAGATTTTTCCGTCATGATCCAGAAAAAAGTCGACACGACAGAGACCGTAAATTGTGTGAAGAGAGGCGACACGAAGGGCAAGTTCCTGAAAAATGCGGTGTTGATCCGGTGAAAGTACCGCAGGGATCTTTGCTGTCGTTGTGCTATTCGGCTGATATTTTGCATCAAAGTCATAGAAGCCTGCTGAAGGATGCACTTCTGCCATGGAGACAGCAGCACGGAGTCCATCGGGGCCTGCTAAAAGTGCCACTTCAATTTCCCGAGGCCTATCGAGTCCTTGCTCAATAATCACTTTATCATCGTACAGGAAAGCCGTTTCCATAGCTGCGTCCAAATCCTCGGGCGAATCGACTTTGGAAATACCAACGCTTGAACCTGTATTCGCGGGTTTCACAAAACAGGGGTATCCGCATACCGCCAAGACCCGCGCCAGAACAGTATCACTCTGTCCTTCCCACTCGTCTCGAAGACAAAAGGTCCATCGAACCATGGGAACGTCCATCCCCACACAAAGCTGCTTTTGCACAACTTTATCCATACTAATTGCGGAAGCAAGTACACCTGACCCCGCATAGGGAATTCCGAGCAAATCGAGAAACCCCTGTAGTCGGCCATCTTCACCAAAGTCTCCATGCATAACAGGCAGCACAACATCGAGACCAAGATCCGCAAGGACGCCAAGGTTGATAGAGTCCTGTTCTTCTTTGAGCAAAACACACTGTTGGGTAATGACTTTTTGCCCACCGATGCGAATCTGCTCGAGAGCGTTTCCACCAGCGGTCACGAGACGATTTGCCTTCGTGAGTGCAAGAGGGAGCACATCGTACTTTGTGGCATCCAAACTTTCCACAATATTCTTTGCAGACCAAATGGAGACCTCATGTTCCTTGCTCTTTCCACCGAAGAGCACACCAACCCGTAATTTCTTTTCCATTCTCAGCGCATGATAGGTAATTGATAGCAGTATACCTTAGGAAAGGTGTTTGACCATGTAATCCCCTTCTAAGGTATATCCATTCGTGCGAAAATATTCCCTTACACCTATTCCTGCAATCACTGCAATTTTTCTCAAACCATAGCTGGCAGCGATTTCTTCGGCTTTGGAAAGCATTTGACGGCCTAAACCGCGATGTTGCGCCGCGCCGTCACTTTCTTCTCCGACCCCCCTCTGTACACCATATGTATGCACCTCGCGAACAAGCGCAGCTCCGTCAAGCACACGGATCCAGTGCCGTTTTCGTTCAAAATACTGCGACGGAATACGAAGTCGCAAAAAGGAAAACAGTGTGTCCTGCACCTTATCTTCAAAGGAAATAAAATACTCTTTCCCCTCCGATGCAGCATAGGCACGGACAAGAAGTTCAGGTTCCGAGTCCCCTCCTGTTTGAGCGCGTACTTCCCGACACCGGATACAGCGACAAACAAGTCCGCGCCGCTTCATTTCTTCATCAATCACCTGCCTGAGGTTGGACGTTTTTGTTCCAGCAAGAATATCCGTCGAAGGTATGTCACGCACAAGGCGTACAACACGCATCCACTCGGGAATCATAGGTTTCACCACACAGGCGAGTTTAATAAAGTCTTCGTCCTGCATTGGCGTAAACGTACCCTCCCGCCATAACTTTGTGAGCACACTGAAGTCCGTGACCACACATGGATAAAACTTGATCTGATCCGGTTGGAACTCCGGCTTTGTGAGAATATCCTCAAACATGGCAACATCCTTAAGGAACGTTGAACCATAGAGCCCAGGCATCATATGGTAGGTAAATTTGAACCCCGCATCCTTCATGAGACGTGTCGCATCAATCACCTGTCGCACAAAATGACCCCGACGGTTTTTCCGCAGTACATCGTCATGGGTATGCTGAACCCCAATTTCCAGGCGCGTCGCACCTAAATGCCGAAGACGCCGAAGCTCCTTCTTATTGACCCAGTCGGGCCGTGTTTCCAGGGTGAGACCAACACAACGGACCTCAGCTGTCTCATTGCGCTTTTGTGCGTCGGAGAGTTTTCTCTCATGTGGAAGACTTGCCTCATCACCGGCACGAAATTTGACAAATTTAAACTGCTCCTTCGGTGCTAGGGCAAAGGTTTTCTTTGCCTCAGAAAAACTATTCATGGCATTGAACGCAGACCTGAGAAAACTAGATTGATAATGCTTTGGGTACGCAGAAAAGGTTCCGCCTTGAATTATGAGTTCCACCTTCTCTACCTGATGGCCCGTCGCCTCTAAAGCGCGGAGCCGGTTATGCATCTGCTTAAAGGGGTCAAAGTTATTCAGCACCGCCCGCTGCATACCAGGCTCACCGGATAGATAACTCTTCGGCATATTTTTTTCCGTCGGACAGAAAATACAGGCGCCTGGACACCCTTCGTCACGCAAAAACAAGGAGACAGGTACAATGCCGGAAAGACTGCGCACTTTCCTTTTTTGAATCAAGGCAAAAAATGCTGGGTGCGGTTGTAAGATTCCTTCCGCCACAAGAGTACGATAGGCCTCGAGAAGCTCGATGTTATGGAGAACGGCAATACCATGCTCTTTGCTATATCGGTGGCGAATTTTTTGAAGACCACGCTCCGTCAAGTTTGGCATCGCGCTTGCTTCCAGGACCAGTTGTTCTGCAATGGTTCGTTTCATGAACCAAACTGTACCCATTTTTGAAAGGAAGTCTACGAAAGTCCTCACCTACTCGATTTCTGCAAGGCCACGAAGGACGTTCTGCGCGAAGTCTTCGTTCTCTGTACAAAGAGTTTCTATAGTTTCTCGCGTGCGCAGTGACCAGGAAAAATCCTGAGGATTTGCGCCAGATTTTGACCAATCAAGGTAATGAGCATCGATTTTAGCACCAGCAATTTCCACTTGAGAAAGAACAATATTGCGCCAGTTTTGCTGGATATATCCTGGCAAAGAGGTAGGAAACTCAGCCACAATACAGCGTTCATAGAGCATACGGAAGTACTTTCCAAAGGCTTGTGGGTATTGTTCCTGACGAATTTGATGACTGCGGAGACGCAGTGAATTCTTTGGCAGTGTACGATAGGCTTGTTTTGCGCGTAGATCTGCCTCTGTTGGAAAGTACACCGTTTTGAGTAAGGCCTGAATCTCTGCATGGGCCCCTATTTTTACCATACGCGCTACATCAGACTGGGACAGCAAAAATTCACGCCCGTCTGTTGTTGTTTTTGTGCGCAATGAACGTGATTGTCCATTGAGGTGTTCCATAAACCAGCGTGACTGGGCAACCTTTGCCTCCGCCAAGGCAATAACTTGCAACTCCTTTTCCCAAGGCGTTACGTCTTCAAGATCGAAGGTGTAGAGGAAGGTATTCTTTTTGACCTGTAACAGAACATCAGGATAATAATCCAACAGGTGTGGTTCCTCTTCTAAGAGATCCTTATCCTCAGAGTGTGCGCCGCTTTCCATGAAATTGCATGAAGAATTTTGCGGTGGTTATACACCATACGCAAAAAGAGTCAATCCTGTACAGACAACAAACTGTGGACATCAAAAAAACGCCCCGAAGGCGTCTTCTTTTTTTGCACAACGTTTTAGGAACGTTTTTGCTGAACGACATAGAATGTTGCCCCAGCCACAAACATGAGAGTCAGCAGATCCATAACGTGTGTTTTGAAAAAATAGAAGAAAATTATGCAGGAGTGTTCGTCCAAGCCTGATCAAACATAACGCGCTGCATACGCGCAATGTGTGCATTTTCCATGAGCATCCCCGTCAGCGAATGCATTTCATTCCAGAAACCGATAAAGTCGCCTAATACATTCATACCTGCCGCAAAGACATACGTATGATTGCTCGCTTTGACTTCAAAGTTTCTAATTTTGATAAAGATCGGATCCTCTGAGGGAGAGTTCACAAGAACTTTTACTTGGACTCCATGAGGGAGAAGTTCACGGCTCTTTTCCTGAAGCCAGGGTTGAAAGCGCGCGAGGAATTCGTGAGTGCAAAAAATGTTGAAGGCCTCTAACTGCGTTGTTGCAAGTAACTGCTCTTCCCACATTTTTACAATCCCCTCTTCCCCATGAAATTGTCGCAGACTCGGAACCGGTAGAGCAGGACTCATAAGCGACTCCAAGTCTGCAACGGTGCTTTTGAGTTTTTGTTTTGTACTTGCAAGCAGTGCCTCTTGTTTATGGAGTATTGCTAGCAAGTGCGATGGAGTCTCCACGCTGAAAATCTTCGTGTTCTTTCGTCGTTTTTCCACCACGACCCCCTTGCGCTGTAGCGAGAGGAGGACGTCGTAGACTGACGTACGGGGAATCCCCGTATAGGCAGCTACTTCGATGGTCGACCCGATGCCCCCATGGGTGACGAGACTCAAGTACACGCCGATTTCTTTTTCTGTTAGCCCGAGACCCCCCAAGGTCTCGGAAACATGCTGGAGTTCCATACGATTTGTGACGGGTTATTTCGTCATATACTTTTTATAGTATGCTCTAAGCCTTTGCAATAGTAATTTTCAAATGTCGGAATCTTTCGACACTTTATACATACTTTTGCGGAGAATTTCAGCAAACCCGCGCTATGCGGGCCTTAGCACTTTCGCGGTTCTCCACAAAAAAAGAGGCTAAGCCTCTTTTTTCTGGGAATTCTGATAGTCAATTTGTCGCTTACGGCGCACGTACAGTGATCTCCTGTTTATAGGAAAGCATGGCACCATATTTGTCGTACACACGCAAATCCACCGTATAGTTTCCAGGGACCGAGTAGGTTTTTCTCACCTTTATACCCGTATCACTAGTTCCATCCCCAAAAGACCAACGATAGCTCACAATATCACCGACGGATTCCGACGCATTCATTTCAACGGTGAGTGGCGCGACACCAATGGTCGGCGTGGCAGTAAACTTTGGAGAAAGAAGCTCCTGCAACACGGTGATAATCTTTGTTGTAACCTTTGATTGTCCATCAGCAGTTCGCACTTTGAGCTGCGTCGTATAGATACCCGGCGCCGTAAATTCATAGGTCGTCTGAGCTCCTGTTAAACGAGGTCGTGAACCGTCCCCAAAATCCCATTCATAAGAGGTAATTGCGCCGTTTTTGTATGAGGAACCAGAACCGTCGAAGGCCACCGTCAGTGGAGCCGTACCCGTGATAGGGTCTGCAAAAATATCTGCCACAAGATCCTCCGCTTCCACAACCACCGTTATAGTATCAGTCGCCGTCAGCTTTGCAGCGTTTTCCACTTGAAGGGTCACGAGGTACGAACCGGGACGTTTATAGACATAGCTCGTTTTCTCACCAGAGGTATCGAACTTCTGATCCCCATCAAAATCCCATTTCCAGTCCACAATGGAATTATTCGGATCCGTGGAAAAACTTCCATCAAATTGCACTGTGAGCGGCAAGCGCCCACTGAGTGGTGCTCTAGCAGCAGCAACAATACGTTTTCCATCACCCCCCGTCCCTTCTGCCCGTATACGCGCCGTTGGCACAGCCTTCGACGTATTCACCGTAATGAGCACTTCTTTTTTCGCACTTACACCAAGATCTGTTTTCACTTCCAGAACAACCGTGTACTTCCCTGCCTTATCAAAGGTATACTCTGCGGTTTTTCCTGTGACGGGCGTTGCACCATCTTCGAAAGTCCAAGAGTACTCATTAATCTGTCCTTCCTTGGCCGTCGATTTTGAACCATCAAAGCTCACTTTCAGTGGAGCATCTCCCGTCAGGGTTGAGGCTTCAATTTCAGGTGAGGGCAGCGTCGTTTCATCAACGAGAACCCGAATAGATTTTTTAGAAGACAGATTCTTTAGATCAACAACCTCAACGGTGACATTTTCCACGCCTGCTCGCGTGAACGTATGCTTCACTTTTGGCCCTTCTTCGTCCGTCACACCATCTCCGTCAAAATCCCACAAATACTGATCGATGGGATTTTCCGCGCGAGAACGACTTGCATCGAATTCTACTTCAAAGGGAGCAACACCATTTAAGTCCTGCGGTGTCGTGAGGATATCAATAAACGGTTTCACCGTTGTGATGGTAAACCGCACCCCACCAGTTCCAGGGCCGTAAATTTCCGTTACCCGCTCACCGACTGTTTGGTACTTATCATGAGGTGCAAGAATTTCTTTCGTCACACGCAAAGAAATATTGAACTGGCCGTTCTGAATACCGCGGTCAATATAGGTTTTCGTGACGACAGGTGTTTTCTGTTCTTCCGCGAAGGTCCCCGCCCCTTCTAAATCCCATTCGTAGGATAGAATCCTGTAATTAGCCGTTTCACGGGGCAAATAGCGATTTGCATCAAATTGTAACTCCGCAGGCGCCGCAATATTTGAGAGATCACGTACGTCCTGGTATACACCCTTACTATCCTTTTGACGAACAAGAATATACTGCCCATCGGTAGGTGTCAGCACACTGCTGTTTGGATCAAAACCCATACCCGTAGGGGCTGAAGGGCCAGTAAAAAGCGCTACGACATTCCATGCGACAAACAGAAGAATGACGATCAAAATGCCAACACCAGCAAGAACTAGCATTTGCATGCGTTTATCAAGCCCCTTATAGGTATCCCGTACCAAGGTCGTCAGCTCCTGCACTTTAGAAGCTTTTGGCGCGAGAGGTTCCTGCGCGGGAACTTCCTGAGCAGCAGGTTGTTCCTGCATCTGGGCTGGCTCCTGCGCGACAGACGCCTGAGTACCAGACACGGACGTATCTTGTGGCTGCTCTGGCTGCATTGGCTGCTCTGGCTGCATTGGCTGCTCTGGTTGTTCTGGCTGGGGTGTAAGATTCAATGGATCCATCTGCAGAAATATTTATGGCTAGAATTCGAGGACTTTAAGAAAGAGGTTTCCCTTCTTCTGTTGATTGTACAGGAGCAGAAGCCTGCTGTACACCTTCCTCAGGAGGGGTTGGATTGACAGGCGCTGATGCTGTGTCTCCTTTCGCATCTCCAATTTGCAACCAGGACGGCGCTGCGGGTGCGGCAGGTGGTGCAGGTGGCGTCTCAATGATCTGTTCCGCCACTGGAGCTGGTACAGGTGCGGGATCAGGTACTTGCTCCGGAGCCTCGGCTTGACTATCAGAGACCTGTTCTTCTGGTTCCAGGGGTTTCTCAGGCAACGGCTCATCAGGAATACGATGTTGATCCGGCGGAAGATCTCCTTCTTTTGAAAATCGTTTCATGAAGACAGCTAGCTGACCGCGGAGCAAAAGAATGTATTCCTCAAAGTCGACGTGGATTTCCGGATGCGTCTTTTTGTAATACAGGAACAACACATACAGTATGCCGCCGAGTGTCAGAACAAAGAGGAGCAATCCAACAAAAACATACGCAATACCCCAAAGAATAGTCCAGAACGGTGAGCCATCACCAGAAGGTTGAGTATTGACTTGCGCCACCGTAGGCATTGGATCAACAGTCGTCTGCGGTTCTTCCAATTCCACTGGCACGTCAGCAGTGCGTGGTCCCTGGCTTTGCACATAGGTCAAAAAGTCTCGGGCAATCACCGTATAGAAGCCAAGATCTGATTTTTCCTGCTCAGAAAGTCCTGTAGCGCCAATATTCCCTTCCATCCGCGAAAGTACACCAATAGCACCAAGAGTATCGCCTTGTCCAAGCAGACGCCCGAGATCTTCTCGTGCAGCCAGGAGTCCATCAACGCCTGGTGCCGTAGAAGCTGCACCTAAAATTGCATCGAGACGTTCCAAGGAAACTTCTGGCGTAAGCCTCGTCACTGGCACAGGCTGCATGGTATCTCCAATGGTATCCAGAGCCCTGACCATGGTTTCTTTTCGTGCATCGGACAGCGTACTACCACGCAAAACATTGGCAGCTAAGGACACCATGACGTTGCTCCTCTGCACTTCCGTTCCATAGTATTTTTTGACCTGCATCAACGCTTCGCGCACTGTTCCCCGCAGTGAGGTTGGCAGCTCGGCGACACCAAGCATAATGGCACGCAATCGACTTTCCAGCTCTCCTATACTCAAATAGAAATTATCGAGCGTCAGCGTTGTTTCTGAAACCGCAAGCATTTCGTCGCCAATAACTGGTAACTGATACACATATGCAAGCAACTTTTGTCGGTCTGCATACGACACCTCTGGTGATTCTAGCATGCGCGAGAGACCAGCCACAATAGACTGCCGTTCCGCGTGGGTCAGTTCCATCTTTGTTGTCAGCGTTTCGAGAGAGTCTTGCACAGACGCAAGTAAGGCACCCGTCGCTACCTCTGGGCGCTTTGCAACAGAGGTTTGCATGAACGCAAACAGTTGAGATTTCTCGACTGGCAGCATGGACCCACCTTGATTTTTTTCTTCCGCACAGATTCGACGGACAATATCTTTTGTGTCTTTGACATACACCGGCGTGCACAGTGCAAAGGCGCGAGCAAAAGAATAGAATGGAAAGACATGCTGGGTTTCAAAAAGCATTTCCATTTTGTACTGCAGTGGCAGTGTTGGGTGTGCGAGAATAGTCTTCTTCAAATCATGCACCAGGTGTGCGGCGGATCGCATATCAAGATTCGCTGTGACAATAGCGGCCGTATCCGCATCAACGCGCGTGCGAAGATCCACCAGTAAATCTTGCCCGACAGCCTGGCTTTTTTCTGCATTTTTTGTCACCAGTGCTTGAAGATATTGTTCAAGAGCAAAGGCGAACTGACGCTTTTCAGGTTCTGTTGCCGCCGCCTGTGTTTGTACAAACTCCATCAGGGTCAGGTAGCGATCTGACTCATTCGTCCCCTCTGCTGTACTATACTGAGCAAGCATAGGGGTAAATGTGGAAGACGCTGCGGCTGCTCCTTGCGTAAATGAAGAACGAAGCGACGAAACTTCTTCTTGGGAAAGCAGGGTCATTAACTTCGCAACAAGGTCAGCAAGATCCTTTTGTCTCGTTTCGTCAAAATCAAAAAGCGCAAATCCAGGCAGTATGGCTGCTCGGTCATTTTGGGCAATGATATTTTCTGTGGCTTGCTGGAGTTGTCCATTAAAATCAGTTACGGTCTGCAATAATTCAGGAAACTTCTCCGAAGACCCAATGGTAAGATCATTATTCATAGCACCCCAAACAGGCTCTTCAAGCGACAGCATGGATGCAAGATTCGTCGCCGATATTGCCTTATCAAGAAGAGCAAGCACCATCGCCTTCTGGGCAGAAGCGACATCACTATTCTCAAGAATGCCCCTGATGTTCTGCAGGTACGTTCTTCTTGCCGTCACAAGCTGCATAAGAATGTCTTCTTTTTGCGCTGCATTATATCGTTGATCGCTGGTGAGCCGATCAAGCATTGCGAGCATGCCGCGACGTTGACGTTCCCAAAGACTTGTCCGAAGAATTAGGTCCTTCGCAGCACGCAGAATCGCCGATCGATTTTGTGCAACATCGGAAATCCCTGTAGCCAGTTGCACTGCACTTGCACTACCAAGTGCTTTAATAAACTGCTGCATTTCCAGATCTAACGGGGACTCCATGGATGTCGCAGCCAGTGTGCGCAATATGGTCACCTTCTGTCCAACAGAGGCAATTGTATACTTTTTCTCCTTCAGAAGACCTTTTAGGGCCGAAACTTCTGCGGCTACAGCGTTACTTGCTTTTGCTGCTTCCTCTAGGGCTGGCGACGCAAGCAACTTCTCAATATGCTCGTCCATGGTTGAGATGACCATATCTTTGACAATAGGATCAATGGTCTGAGACTTCAGTACATCGGAAATCGCAAGAGAGTACCGTACCACAAGAACCGTTGAAGGATCTGTTGCTTCTTGGAGACGTCGGAAGGCCTCAGCGAAACTTCCACGATCTGTCTGCATGCCTGATCCTGCCGCGTCGAGAATGGTGTGTAGCGCATTGCGTAAATCATCTGCACCACGCTTAGCAAGCGTCTTACCTAAGGTCGCATCGATATCAAACACCCGAACCATAGCAAGTCGTGCGAGGAGATCATTGATCTGTGCCTCCGAAACAGCAAGGCGTCCCGTGCGTTCCCGAAGTCTCTGCATGGCTTCAAGACGATCTTCCAAGGAAAGCGCGCGATCAAAGGCAGCCATGAGTGTCGAAATTTCTTCTGGCACCTGCTCACCCAGGTTGCGCAGCAAGGTCGTTCGATACAGATCGAGACTCGACTCGTAGGCACTTGCCGTTGTACAAATTAGGGATTGCTCACCCGATACCGTCAAAACGATAGAATAGGAGGAACAGTCGAGAAGGGTTGTATCTCCCACGACACCGTACACATTGAGAGGCTCCGCTTTGGCGTCAGGCGCTGCACTGCGAAGCAAGGCTCCACTTGCAGAAAGTAAGCCCGTCAATTGCTCAGCCGTATCGTTTGGTATAAGGGTAAATTGCTGTATTCCATCTGCACTCTGTAGCGCAAAAGCTTCCCGGGCAGTGTTCCATATTGGATTCTGCACATAGGCCTGAATGCCGGCAGGAAGGAAAAGAAATGGTGCCACCTGTGTGAAACCAAGTTGTTCTCCTTCTGCATAAGCGTTCAATGAACCATTCGTCACAGGAACCGTCCCTGGAATATATCCCGTTGCATCCTGGACACCTGACTTCGTACGAACATCAAAGGCAATTACTTGTTCATCTTGTGTTGCAACAGGTGCTTTCGTAAACAAGGGAAGCATGGAGACAGCTCCGAGGGATGACGAGAGCCCAGAGCGTAAGTCGGAAACACTTGTTCCTGCCGTCAAAAGGCTCTGAAGAGCTCCTGCTTGATCAGGCACGAGACGCATCACATCTTCCACAAGTTGCTGAGGAGCAATTCCCTGTTCTAGGGCAACATCAACGTACGTTGGAATATCCACAAGCAATTGTGGTGGGAGTGTCATTCCGCTGCCAGAAATCGATGCAAGTGTTGCGGAGATTTCTGCATTAACCCCATAGGATTGTAAAAGACTCTTTTTCTGATCCCCAGTTAATTGTACGGGGCGTGCGAGAGAGAACGGTACAACTTGGAGGAAACTATCTTTGGCAATAGCCGTCGTCAATCCTTCAATGCCCGCTTCCGCCTGCAACATTGGCTGATCCGTTGCGATTTTTTGGGCGATGATATCCGAAGAAATTTGTTGTTGTTCTAAATTTTTGATTGTCAACAACGTCGGCATATCCGCTGGCAATAGAGGGTTCGTGACCACCGTCGCCAACTGGGGATTTGCTTTGAGTGCATCAAATAGTGCATTGGCAGGAACTCGATCTGCCCGCAACTGTGTATACACACTTTGGAATACGGGGTCCTGGGCTGCTAGAAAATTGTAAATCATCGACGAAGAGAGTCCTCGACGTTCGTACATTCGGTATGCAGAGACAAAAGGCACAGCAAACTTTTTCAGTGGTTCAGGCCGAACTTCGGAAAGGACATTGGAAACTGCCTGAACACGCGCATCAATAGAGGCATCTTTTTGTTCCTGGAGTATACGTGCAACATCTGGGTAGGTACCAGCGAGAGCCCACAGGGCAATATCTGAGGAAACACCCCATCCACGAAGCCATGCGATGTATTCACTCACCTGCATGCTTTTCTCCGAAAGACCAAAATGTGCTCGGAAGGTAGAACGTGCCTTCTCGTCCGTGAGATAGATGAGCGGAATGCGCGTCCCTCGAGGATAGAGAGAACGGACTGCATCATAGAGTTCTGCCTCCTTGTCGCCGACCTTGTTCAGCAATTCATCAATCTCTGGAAAATATGGAGCATAAAGAGCGAAGGCTTCACGAGTTGAAAGTCCGCTTGCGAGAAGACTGCGAAGCATGGGTTCCGGCTCAGCAACAACAGGTCGAAATGCGGGAATGTATACGAAGCGATCGCCAACGGCACCCAAGATCTGTGCAGCAGAATAGAGGCGCGCTGAAGCCTGAGCAAAGTATGCACCAAAGGCAGCATCAAAACGTGCAAAATGGCCAATAATTGCATCCTCAGAGGAGTACAAGACACTCAGTTCTCGCGTGGCCGAACGCAGTGGAATAGACGCACCCATGTACGGGAAAAGCCGGAGCGTGCGCTGTCCATTTGCCGCCGTTAGATTGGTGAGAATTTCCCCGTCAGACTGTTTCTGTGCTTTGAGTGCACTGACCAGTCGACCCATTTCCGCATCCTGCGATGCGAGAAATGCTAGGGCAAAGGGGGCAGAGACTGTTCTGTTCATTGCACGAGCATACTGCGTGAGAGTCGTATCCCATCCCGTGAATTGTGCAATTAGAAAGGAATTTGTTGGATAGTCACGAAGGAGATCTGCAAAACTTGGTACAGACTTCCCTTCTCCTTGTTTTTGGTACCAAGATGAGAGCATAGGATTATCTGCAACGACCTTTTGCATTGCCAGTTCTTCTGGAATACCCTGCGTCATAAAAAAGTGCGCAAGATTCGCTGCGGGCAATTCTATGGGCCGCATATAGGAGAATCGCACTTTCCTTTCGGCACCATTTTTTATCAATGACGTAAAAATCTCGACTCCCTGTGATTTTTCGCGCTTCAGCGTCTCATAATCTTGTCCAAAATTTGGGTTGTCTTTCGCAAGTCGCATAAAGGCTTCCTCGGGCGTTAACCCCATGGATATATACTCACCATAGGCAAGCCGAAGCGGTAAAACAAACATGGACTCAGGCTTATACGTCATAGCTTTGAGTGTCGCCTCCTGCGAAAATTCCTGGTAGTAAAGACTTCGATCAGAAGTTTTCTTTCTTAGAGCATCGTAAACGGCGCGAAAAGTTTCGTCATCAGAGCGCAATTTCTCGTAAATTGTTTCCTCCGACAAACCATGATGACGTAGTGTTTCATAAATGGCATCAAAGTTTGAGACAATTGCAGAAGACACACGAAGGGCGACTTCCCTTCCCGGTTCAGAAAGAAGACGACGCAGAATATCCTGAGCGCTTGTTCCCTTTGATTTGAGATCCAGAACAATTGCAGCGATATCCGGATCATCTGCGCGCAATTTGTCGACGATTAAGGCATCTGTATAGGCGCGTTCTTTGAGCAACAGGTAGGCTCGGCCAATGGATACTCGCAAAGGGGAAAGTGGTTGAAATTCAATACCACCTGCCGTTGTTTCGTGTTTTTCAATGGCATCCAAAAGAGCAGCGTTGGAAGAAGCCTCGAGCAGTTCAGACCGATACCCTTCTAAAGTTGGGTTATCCACAAGAATTTTGTCGACAATCTCTTTTCTCGATAATCCCTGCGTCACCAGATGGGCCAAAACATCGTTTGCTGGAACCTCCGCTGCTGCATGCAGGTTTGTGGAGACTTGCAAGTTCGCCTCGTTGCGTAGGGTTTGCACAATCGCATCATCGCTTTGCCCCCTTTGTCGCAATTCCGCTATTTTCTTTCCAAGGGCCGCATCATCGGAAGACACTTTCTTAAGAGCCGATGCAGGTCGCAGCCCAAACTCTGCATACACATCGTATGCAGTCCCAAAGGGCATCTGGTACGGTTTTGTCGGGTCATATTGAATGGCACTGCCCGCGAGATTTTTCGCAAGAAGGCTTTGAATTTCCGCTTCATTTCTCCCCTCAGATCGTAGTGCACGAACTTGAGCGTCAACACCAGGATTTTGGGCAGCAAGCTGATCGTTGATCACATTCGCCGGCAAGTTGTAGGACGTGAGCATGTCACTAACTGAAGTATAACTTGCTGTCAGTTGCGTTCCGCTACTCGCGGCATAGGAACCATTGGTCGTCGCTTGTTTTGCGACACTTGGACTGAGTCCCTGCATATAGGTTGCACGGACAACGGGTGAAAGTGTCGTTCCAGTGGCTGTAGGAAAAAAAGGAGACACATTGTTCTCCTTTGGTGGCTCGTACACTGCAATAACGTCACTCGCAGCCCCCCGTAGTCCAGAAAGGGAGGCAAAAACCGGCTTTTCGGCGGGAGATAAGCCAACGTCAGAATCGTAGACACGGAGAGCGACGGTTTGCTGCGAGGTTTGTCCTCCCGAAGAAATCAAAGCGGTTATGCGGTATAAACCACAGAGGGGAAAGCTTACAGAACTACTGAGCCCCGTAGAAGCAATGGGCAGCGGAACGGGATCCGCAATACTACTACACCCTTCCAAGGTTCCATAGCGCTGCATACTCCAAACGACGCTGGGAGAGGAGACATTTGCTCCATCGCTCATTTTTGCACCAAGCACCATGCGGAAGGGTGAACTACCCTTTACCCAAGGCACATAGCCAAGACCAGACAGGGAGCCAGGCTCTACAAGAGTTGATTGCAGAGCAGGATTTACTCCGGTGGTAATAGTTCTCGGATCTGAGTATACCTTCACGGACTCCTTTGTATTCATATCGTAGATTTGTGCACCAATTCGGTAGGTATTCACCGAACCAGCGGCACCATAGTTTTCAAGTCGAATAAGACGCTCGGTATCATAAGACACTTCATTGAAAAGTTGATTTCCCTGCACTTCATAAAACCACAAGACTTGAATATTCTGATTTGGTTCGTCTGGATCGCGCAAACCACGAAGCTTGGCACGCACACTCATAGGTGTTGTGAGGGCACCATTTGGCCACTCAACGACAAAGGAATCGTAGGTGGGGAGCGAGTTTTGTACCTTAAAATACTTCACCATCTGAGACGTTTTGGCCTGACCATTTACATTTTCGAGAATAGTGAAGGTAACAGGAACACAATTTGCTGAATCCTGGCTACTTTCAACGAAGCGATCACGCACAGAAACAGATTTTGCAGACAATTCACGCGTCGCGATATTCCATCGAAACCCGGTTGTTGTTGAATCGCGATTAACTGGTAAGTCGGAACTTGCGAGCGATGTACTACCATCGAAGAGGTACTCGCGATTTTTCGTCACAATATACCCCTCTTTAGCCGCACCTGAAACAATACACGCGCCAGGAGTTGCGGGAATCACCGCACCTCCTTCACTCACTGAAAAATCCGCAAGGGGTTCAAGGGGCCTTCGAATAAGAATATTGCGCGTTACCACCAGAGCTTTTTCCGTTGGTTTGGTGACGGAATACATTGTATAGGTAAGCGAGTATTGCCCTTCCTCAGCAATCTGGAGGCTGCCACTAAATGTCGTTCGTCCATCTTCCCCGAGAGAGCCAGAACTGATGGTCGTCAGGGCTGGTGTCGCACCGTACCCAACTTCCACCTTCCCGATGTTTTTCCCAATCACACGTGTTTTCACTGCCTGACCCTTTGGATACCGCGGGGTTTGATTTTGTGGGAAAATGTTGTCCTGACTATCCAGAAGCTGGATGTCATATGTAATGTCTGTGCTGACCGTAATATCCGACGATTTTGTGCTCGTCTCACCATATTTATTACGTCCCGTGACAGTCACGCGATAGGTACCCGGTTTACCGAAGGTCAATTCCTTTACACGTTTTGTACCTACGGTTTTCCATTCACTTTGTGCAAAGCTTGCATCATAGGGACTTGCATCAACAAACACAGTTCCTTCTTCAAGGTATCGAGAAGCGTCTGTGAGTTCAAAAATAGTAGGATTCCCTGGTTTTTCACTGAGTGTGAAGTCAACCTGCGGTGCTTGCGGAAGCACGACCAGAGATTTGGACATGACACTTTCATCATTTACTCCAGCAAATTTGTTATACACCGTGAAGGTATATTCACCATCTTGATCGAAGACATAGTCAAAATCATCTAATCCCTTTGATAGTGTTCTATTCAAGACTGTCTGGCCTCCAGAACCTGTACTGGAATTTCTCTTAATTTCTACCCGCTTGCTCTCAAGACTAGTAGATTCCGTAAAGGCCGGGAAGGTACGAATTTTATAGGAGTTGCCCACCGTGCCCACATAGTTGGGATTCACAGTAATATCCGTACCATCGTCGAAGACACGCACCGTGAAGTCCATCACCGCTAGAGTTTGGCCGAGCGTATAATCACGAATAGCAATAGTAACTGGGTAGGATCCCGTTTTATCAAACGTCAGCTCAGGTGTAACACGGAAAGGTGTAACACCGTTGAGTGCATTCCCTGAACGTGTAATCTCCCCATCCACAAAGCGGACAAAGCCGTCTTTGAGTCCGGGCGACACCACATCAATGAGCGTCGGTGTTTGCTTTCCATAAAATTGAATATCACTTTTGAGCGTCACCGGCTTATCCACGGCTTTTGTCAGTGCAACCGAGTCCTTTGGCATTAAACGAACATTTTTTGTGCCCGATAAGCTTGCATAGGTTCCATTCACCACGAGCTGTCCCAAACCATTTTGAGCAACGAGACGTGGATCAGAATTATTTCCCAGAACAATGGTATTCGTTCCAATATTGACGCGTCGGCCATCTTTCAAGATCGCCGTTATGTCATCGACGAGATACACACTATCCCCCAAGGGAATCGTTACCTTAAAGGTTTCGCCATTCTTAGCAGCATCTTTAATCAAAGTTCCGTCTCCGCGAGTAATTGTATGTTCTAGGGTTTGAAAACTTTCTGGAAGTGTATTTTGGTCAGAAAGCGTTACTTCGGCTTCTATATCCTTATCTCCTAGACCATTGTTGAGTTGAATGGATGCACCTGTCGTGTATGTTCTCGCTTCAAGAGAGTTTCCTGAGTTTTTCACTTTGAAATAACTACGGCGACGATCATAGCCAACGGTTTTGCCGTTCTCAATATCTGTCCAGGTAGCTGAGCTCGCAGGATTGAGGCTATTGTAATCAGCAAATGCTTCCCCCGCACCAAACACATATCGGTCTTCTTCCCCAGGTTTTAAAACCACAACCGTAAGTGATGCCGTTGTTTGTCCTGGTATCTGTACTTGTACGACGTTGGGAGATTCAACCCCTTCATTAATTCGGTCGATGATTGGTTTGAGATCCACAAAACGTCCGCTTGCACCGGTTGCACTATTACCGTTAGAAACGGAAACATTTCGCGCATCGGAGGGAGCGGCATACACATAGGTGGATTTCACCCAAGCTTTTGCGCCCGATATCGTATCATTTCCCGGTATGAACAAGCCAAAAGATCCACTTTTCACCTGATCCCATTCCGCTTTCGTTACACGCAGGAGACTGCCACGCAAGGCGGGTAAGCGAGCTGACCCCGCAACAAATTCATAATCCACTGAGCGATAGTCTGCAGAAATAGCCTTCGATGAATCAGCAGACTGTGCATAGGTGAGTGTCAGTTTTTTGTAGAGATCCGTCGGAATTTTTGCGAAAGCCATCTGTTGACTGGAGACACTGTACCCCACTGATCCAGGAAAATTCCACTGAATGTTCGTCTGATCAATGCCTACTTGTCTTTGTAAATCCCCTACACCCGTCACGACGTTATTTCGGGTATTAATATCCCTCGCTCCCAGTATGGCAAGTATCTGATTGACAATGGCATAAGAGAGTAAAATGACACCAAAACCAATAGCAATGTTAATGATGGTCTTTTTCACATTCTCCTGCTGTTTCTCATCACCACGCGACATAATAAGCAGTACCCCCTCAAAGATAAGAAGTGCAACTGCTGCAAATCCCAAGAGCAGAAAGACGGAGTTAATAATGTTCGTGATGATCACAACTAAATTCGTATCTCCTGTGCCTGTTGGCCCATAAATACCCAGTTTCTGCGTATCAACTCCACTCTGCGTGGTATCTGAGACAGCATTAAGACCCGTCGCATTTTCAAAGTTCTGTGCTTCAGCAATCGCCATAGGCGTGAGCAGGCTGCCCAGCAAGACAAAAAGGAGAAGGAGTCGGGCAATCAATGTTTTCATAGTAGTATACATAGGTCGAAACATGAGATTTGGAGAGAGTTGGTGATTTTATTGTGTGGGTGGAGTTGTTGTTGGTGTATTCGTCGTGGTCGTCACTGGCGTTGTCACATTTCCAGCTGGGCTAATGAGGTTCACTATCTGATTGACAATGGCATAGGAAAGAAAAATGATCAGCGTGCCAATTGCGAGGTTAATGAGCGCCTGAACAAGTTTTTTCCGCTCATCTTCAGAACCACCAGCAAGAATAAGACGAACGCCAAAGTAAATGAGAAGTCCCACCGCAACAACCATGTAGTATTGCAAGAAGTAACTAGTCCAATTCACCACTAGTGTCCGTAAGTTATCTTCCTGAATAATGCCAGACTTCCCTTCATCCACTTTGTTTTGAAGGGTCTGTAACCCGACATCCAAACCCGAACCTGGATTAGTTTGTGAGGTACTGACGCCATAAGGAAATGTCTGCTGATCTGATCCCAATTGCGCATTAGCAATACCAAGCCCAAGGCTGATGGTAAGCACGATTCCTGCGCAAACGGCTCGTACGAATCTGTTCCTCATGGGAAAAAAAGAAGTGATATCAAGGAAGTATACACTAAAAGCCTCTCTTTTAGTAGCCCCTTATGTATAGACAGTACTAAAAAGTATCGTCTAATTTACTATACGATCGGCCAGAAGGTGCATTCGTATAGGAAACCTCTTCCATAACCTCTCCAGCGGCATTCAAAACCCGGAGACTATCCGACGTATTCCCCAAAGAAATCCTTGTCTCTGTATCTTTCAGGATGACGTATGCAAAGGGGGCGAGCGTCACACCCGAGAGATCATAGGGTGCAGAACCACCTACTGCGTCATCAAGAAACACGCCACAAAGAGAGACCTCTTCATTGCTTGTATTGTGCAATTCTATCCACTCCTCACCCGTGTCGCTTCCCTCAGGGTTTGGTAAAAACTCGGATAGTCGCACACTGCCATTGCTCCAAACGGTTTCGGTACATGGTTCTTCACGTTCTGATAATCCTGCACTTGATGTCGTTGGTGCAGTAAGAAAATTTTCGGGCTGCACTTGTGCTGGCGACATATGACTCCAACTTAAGAGTGATGCACCGATTCCATACAGCTCCCGCACGAGGAGAGTATTGGTCATAAACGCCGAAGATGAAAAACAAGGGCCAGACCATAGTGAAGCAAGTGCTTGCATATCAGATACTTCTGCTACTGGGATTGGGTCTTTTGACCAACAAATGGCATCTTGCACTACACCATCCTCATTTTCCAGAAAGACCTGCTCCGTTGTTGCTACCAGCCCTTTTTGCTCTGTCCACAAGAGCTCTGTCATAGCATCATTGTGAGGTCTATGTGCGCCATTATTCATAGAAACATGGAGAACATCTCCCGTGTGCACCAAAACATCCGAGAGGTCCATGCGCTGGTTATCGACACGAAGAAACAGATTCCTTAGTGTACTTCCCTCTCCCCCATTACCATCGTCTCGAATATACAATCCAACATCGTCTGCAATGCCTGGTGAATTCATCATACTCACAAAGGCTAGGGATACTTGAGGGAGCGGTGGTTCCATAGATGGAGATTCCTGTGGGGGAAGCACTACCCCTGTCATTACCGTACCCGACTCCGTTAAGACCATGCCACTCGAGACTTCGAGAGGCATGTACCCCTCTTGGGGGGCACTGTACTGAAAACATACGACTTCCTGCAAAAGGCAGGTTCGTTGCAAACTTTTCCCCTCTTCTGCCGAAGGAGAGACATCTCCATACCAGAATCCTGCTTCTGTTGCTGTTGCCAAGAACATTGCTGATGAATCGCCCCATGGAATGTAATCCTCAAGATATGGAGCGCTTGTACCTCCAGGACGATACAAGGCAACGGCACCACGAATGTTACCCATATTTGCACTACCGAAGGAAGCCCCCGTATACACGTTTTCGGGTGTGCCTACCCCATCTGCCCGAAGATGCACCTCAAGTACAGCACCTGGTTCGATAAAGGTTCCCATGGGGAAAGACCACACCGGAAGAGTGTCTGGATCAATTTGCCACCCAGAGATATCCACTCTTTGTGCACTTCCATTCCATAGAGTTATCACTTCCCTCCCCGTATCAGCCCCCACGGGGTCCGTCAGAATTTGAGAAAGGAAAATTCGCGGTTCATCGACACTTTGTACAGGTGTCAGCGAGCAAGAAAGTAGGACAAAAAGTAATGAAAGAATACGACGCATAAGCCAGGATGACAAAATAGCCTAGGAGTATAGGAAGGAGTTCGTCAGATGCAAGCGTGTCCTGTAGTAGAATTCAGACAACACGGCTCCACTCTTTCTCTTGCAAAAGTGGTGTCATCTCCGTATCGTTGAGCCACATATTTATTGAGTACTTTTTATGGACATTCGCCTTATTGATGCGAAGAATCATCTTGATTCTCCCGTTCGAATATCTGGATGGTTAGCAGGCAAACGATCCTCCGGTAAACTGCATTTTTTGCAAATTCGTGATGGCTCCGATTTCATACAGGGGGTTGTGTTCCAAGGAAACGTCAGTCCTGAAGTATTCGAACGTGCAGGATCTCTGTCTTTAGAGAGTTCCATACGCATCACAGGAACACTCGTCGAAGAAAAAAGAAGCCCAACGGGTGTAGAACTCCAAGTAACAGATATTGAAGTTGTGCGCGCAAGTCTTGAAGACTTTCCTATCAACAAAGCAGATCATGGACCTGACTTTTTGCTGGAACATCGTCATCTTTGGCTTCGCTCAAAAAAACAGTGGGCAATACAACGTGTACGGAACACTATTATCTATGCGACCTACGAATTTTTGGCAGATCAGGGTTTTATAAAAATTGATGCGCCCATTTTTACCCCAACTTCTTGTGAAGATACGACAGAACTCTTTGAAGTGAGTTATTTCGAGGATAAGGCCTATTTAAGTCAATCCGGGCAACTCTACATTGAGGCAGCAATTTTTAGTTTCGGACGAGTTTTTGACTTTGGACCAGTTTTCCGCAGTGAAAAATCGAAAACACGACGCCACCTCACTGAGTTTTGGATGATGGATGCGGAAATGGCGTTTGTGGATCACAAAGGCAATATGGAGATGCAGGAGCAACTTGTGTATTTCATTGTACAGAAAGTTCTGGAAAAAAATATCTATGAACTCACGATTCTCGAACGAGATATTGAGAAGCTGCGCTCCCTGCAGCTTCCCTTCCTTCGTATGACACATAAAGAAGCAGTAGCTTTACTTCAGACCATGGGATCTTCTATTACCGAAAATGATGATCTGGGTGCTGAAGATGAGACTCTTCTGACCAAAGATCGAACCAGTCCAATTTTTATTGAAAAATACCCGTATGCGGTGAAAGCTTTTTATATGAAGAAGGATCCAGAGAATCCTTTTTATGCATTGTGTAGTGATATGCTTGCGCCAGAAGGCTACGGGGAGATTTTTGGAGGGTCTCAACGTGAAGATGACTACGAGGAGTTGCTGAAAGAGATCCGCGCACATAACCTAAGCGAGTCTGATTTCCAGTGGTATCTGGATTTGAGGAAATTTGGATCAGTTCCTCATAGCGGATTTGGGTTCGGACTCGAGCGAATCGTGACATGGATGTGTGGAACCCACCATGTTCGCGAGGCAATTCCGTTTCCACGAACCATGTACCGTATTACGCCGTAATTACTGCGTTGCCGCGTTTTTTTGCAGGAGAGCCGATATAAAATCTATATCGGCTTTTTGTTCCTTCCAGATAATTCTTCGGCGTTCACCAAGGGATGGATCCACCGGAAGTGAAGAATCACGAATAAAATCAGGCAGCAGATTCCAGTAGGTCTGTGCCCATTCCTGCGCACGGGCTTCATTGCCGAACACCTGCTCGAGTTGCGCGCCTTTGAGAGCGACAAATGAACAGTTTGAACACGCGGCTTTACCTTCCTCTAGTGCGCGACGCATCCCTTGTACATCACCAAGTTTGGAACGTACATCTGCATAAAAAACCCAGGCCCATGGATCATACGGATTCTTCCGCAAGGCATAGTGAAGTGCTTGTTCTCGCTCTGCTATCGTGACAGATGGCATATCTCCATTCGCACCAAACACAGCATATTCCAGATGCATCGGCGTCGCTGAAAGGATACTTTGTAAGGCGTGCGGTTCCTGTACATCTCGCAGCTTCGCATAGGCAAGGTCAGCTATAAAGGTCGCATGTGCGAGAACGAGTAGTCCAATGCCAGTGATGATGAGGGGTGGCAGTATCCAGAACGACAATGTTTTCCGCTGCTCAGGCAATGTTCGTGCAACCATAACTCCAAGCAGTACGGTCACGAAAACGCGCTCCGCTATTCCTGGAAAACTCACCAAAAGACTCAACGTCCAAGAAATGAGAGAAAGAAAGAACGCGAACATTCGTTGTTTTTCAATTTCTTCAAAAGAGGAAAAACCCTGGAAAATCTGCCGGAAAACAACAAAAAGAAATACGATAAAAAAGCCCGCCCCTACCCAACCTAACTCGATAAGTGTATCGATAAAAAGCTGGTGCACCTTGTCGGGAACAAATCCTAAGGGTTCAACACGGGAAAGATCTGCGGGAAGTCGCTCTGCAAATACCGTGTACTGCGCGTCCAGTCCATAGCCCCAAGGTGGGGCGGCGATCACGGCATCTACACCCATAGGATACAAATAGGCCCGCGTTTGTACAGAACGCAAGACCCCATCAACACGCCCTATACCAACAACGCTAACGAGCAAGAACAGAGTTATTCCCATGCCACTTATGAGCCATCGATGCGTTTTACTCTTCCACAGCAAGGCAAAACCGAGTGAGAACAAAAGAAGCACAAGGATAACTAGCGATGCACGATTTTGTGTTAAGAGTAGACTGCATACCTGTAACAATGATGCCGCGCCAAAGAGGAGCTTTTGCCGTATACTTTTCGCTTGCAGTACACACAGCAGTGAAAAAGGAATAGTGAGAAGAAGCCATTGTCCCAAAAAATTTGGAATCCCAAAGGTGCCGAAAACACGCCCACCCACTAGGGCAAGATTTCCCGTCACGATGTGTTGTATGCCTTGAAAAACAGCAAAAAGCGCTGTAAAGGTAGAAAACAGGACTATGGTTCGCACAAACCACTGAACATCCCGGTTTCTCCAAGGATGCACCACAACAAGGATAAAGAGTGTTGCGAGGACCACCCAAAGCAAAAGCCCCGAATGTCTTTGATAACTCCCCCAAAGACTGACATCAGGAACCAAGGCACCAAACGCTGTCTGCAGTATAAGGTACAGGATCCCCATCCCTCCCACCACAAGAATTTGTGTGGGAATGAGTTGCCACGAAGTCCTTTTCCAAGTTTGGTAGGCAAAACCCATGAGCAAGATGCCAACCCCAGCGAGCAGAAATAGGAATTTCGGCAATTCGAATTGCTGATGTAAGGCGGGAATCCAAAGGAGCGGTAATACTCCCAGTAGAATAGCAAGGAATCGGATCATACAAGAGGGGTCATTGTGCGCAGTATGCACAAAAATCCACCAGACCGCAAAAGAATTCCAGAGGTTTACGCAAGCCCGCGGTGTCCAAGTTCCTCATGATCAAGCCCAAGATAGTGACCTAACTCGTGCATGAGAGTTTTGATCGTCATGTGCTGAAGTTCCGCTGCATCACCTTTGGCCTCTTCCCAGATGGTTGACGCATATAGGACAATATCAGCTGCCGCACCACTGGCTAGTGCGGCATCATCGAGAGGGACCCCAAAAAAATCACCATAGAGATTATGTTGAGGACTATCCCATAAGACACGGATGGGCACTTGGGCGACGATTCGTGCAAATTCAGGAGATGCCTTCTCCTTAATCAATGCCAGATGTGCATCGACAATACGTTGAATGTGTTCAATGACCCCTTCATGGTGCTGATGCATACGCTCAAGAAAGAAAATTACAGATAAATAAGTATACCATGAGTCCGTGCATCCTAAAAAAATGCATCTGCATTTTGAGGGTACTTTCGTCTTGAATATTTGGTGACCTCACGGGGAATCGCCTACCTCACGCTCGCCTCCCTGCGTCGCTGATCGCTCCTTGTTCGCCTGAGCTGCGGCAGGCCCCGAAGGCTCCTTCGAAGCACATTTCAGTGCTTCTCGTTTCGCTGGTTTCGATTTCCCGTGAGTACATATCGTAAAAAAATGCATCTGCTTTTTGAGGGTACTTTCGTCTTGAATATTTGGTGACCTCACGGGGAATCGAACCCCGATTATCAGGATGAAAACCTGACGTCCTAACCGTTAGACGATGAGGCCATGTGCTTTTCCCAAAAGGAAAGCCTCTGCATTTTACTAAGGGGCGCGAGGAAGTCAAGAAAAGGAATTGTGATCGCTGGACATCGTAAAGGAGTATCCAAGCGGTGTTAAACGAAACTATCGAAAGTGTCCCCTTCCCAATGGGCTATTCACGCAAGAAGAAGGAGATTTTTCGTAAACCGTTCACAAAAAGCACCCTCTTCTTGCCATTGTACGTCAAGCAGAGGGACGATTTTTTCTGTACCTTCGCACAAGGTTTGTTATACTTCTATCAGCCTGAGATATTCGTCAGCCCTTTGAACTACATTTCCTCTATTGTCTTCCCCTCCGGGAGTCTATATCTGTTCAGACCGTGGTCTGAACCTGCGATTCCCACCTTGCTTGTCTCGTCGGGGGAGGAGTTCACTGGTGAAGCAACGGTATTTTGGGCTTTCTTATTTTCTCTGGAGTTGATTACTCAACACAGAGAGATACATGCGCTGAACGCGATCTCTTTGTGCGGCGATCCAGGGCTCTGGATTTTCTAGTCGTCGATCCTTTGCTTCTGCTTTCAAGACTTCTTCAGCCATTGCTGCCGCTGACGCTAGTACGGCTATTTTTCTTTGAGCGTACTGTGCATCAAGCTCAGAAATTAGATGAGAACGGAGTGCTGCACGGGCATTGCCGCTGCCGGGTGCAATTGCATATTTCGTGAGTAACGCTTGCACAATCGATTGCGATTGAACATCTTGAGCAGCGAGTAAGGCATCAATACGTGAAAGATTTGCGGCCTCATCTTCAAAGCGCCATACCCCGCCCTGTTCTTGCATTTTATACTGCTTCGCGACTTCTTCAGAGATTTTGAGCCCCAGCCGTGTTGCATCGACATCAGCTTTAGAGCCTCTTTTTTCAAAGGCATACGACTGCATAGCCATCATAGCCGCCATACTATATTGCGACACCGTGAGTGCCCCAAACATGGCGAGCCCCTGCGTATCGACCTGCGCCGCTGGTAGAGCGGGCATACTCACATTCCACTTCGAAAAGTCGGGTAAGGAGAGTTTCCAATCAGGCATTTTGAGCCATGATGCCACACGATCTGCACCGATAATCGCAAAGGCCAGCTTCGCTGCACCCCATGACAGGTTTGCAATATCACCCGCTCCACTCCAGAATTGATTTGTAGCCGCCCCTTGCAGAACATCCATCAGTTCTGGAGCAGAAAGTGATGTGAGCACACGCATGGCAGACACTTCTCCTTCCAACTTTTCGAGTTCTGCATCTTGAACGCCTGCCTGCATTGCCTTATTACGGAGAGCATCATAGCTTTGGAGAAGCGAAACGGACTCCTTATTTTTTGTTAGTGCATTCCATGCTTCGACAAAGCTGCTTACGCCACCATTGGATCGCATGGTTTCCTGGATTTTCTTTGCCAAGAATTTCATAGCGCTGCCACTATCTTTTTGTCCGATAACTTGTGCACGCAGCACAGAAAGCATCTGAAAAGCAGAATTCCCCTTCAGAGAATCCGTGATTTGGGTGAGCTTAGGAACAAGAATCGCGGTTTCGTTTTGCACCGCTGTGGTAACTTCAAGATTCTTACGCGCCGAATCTGTTGCCTTCACACGCTCTTCCGGTGTCATACCTGAATCCAAAGTAATTGCTGCCATAGGCGTCTCATCCCGCAAGAGAAGATCTTCGGCTGCACCTTGTTTCCCTGCCGCTTGAGAAATCAGGCGATTGAGTTCTGCTGTCACCCGTTTTGGAAAGCTCGGATCCTTCTGCGCTCGCTCAAAGACAACATCAAAGTTCGGTGGTAATTCTACTTGTTTTTGCTTTTGACTTTCTGGTAAGAGGTCAAGAAACCAACGGGATACTTGTGCGCCTGTAAATTGCGCAGAGGGTTTAACGTAGTTTGCAGTTTGATTTTCAAAGAGTGCGCGCAGAATACTGTTCATGATTGCATTACCGAAGACCCGGCGCATGTGTTCCTGCGTTCCAAACTTTTCCGTCATCCAATTTGGATTGGCCTTAAAGACATCAAAATATTTTTTCTCGAGGTTAAAGAGTGCCGTCTGTGCCTGGAGTTCAATCTGCGAAAGAATTGGTGTTTCTGTCGTTTGTTCGGAAAGATTCTCCTTTTTTTCTGGCGCTGATGCCTCAGGTTTTTTACGCAGGAGATCTGCAGGCGATAACCGGAGACCTGACTCTTTCTTCACTTCCTCAAGGGCATTGTAAAGACGAAGAGTCTTTGCGAGATACGCTTCCAATTTTTGTTTTGCAATTGCAGCAGCTGAATAGGCTTTCACCTCCTGGACACGGGATGCGATCTCCTGCGCTTTCGCCACAAGAGCATCTGATACATTGATATCAGCCTTCAGCATGGCCGTGATTCGCGTTGTGAGAGCATCTCCCGTAAGACTCTGCAGGTCGAGGGATGAAAGAGCGCGAACAACCATTGGAGCAGTTTTTGCATCATAAAATCGTCCCACCGTTTCGGCGATATTTGGCGATGTCGCGGTTTCTGGCACAAAGCGTGACAGAGACGCCTGCATCTCTGTCCCCATCTGCGTAAGGGCTCCGCGAAAACGCTGTACCTTTTCTTTGGGTTCAGAAAGATAGGGTAACTCCGAAGAAGATGACTGCATATACGTACGCATAGCATTTTGCGTAAGACCGCCGAAGTCAGCGATGAGAAATGCGCTATCAAGGAGGCGATTCCCCTCTCCTTCAATCTTTTCACCGATGTCTTCCCCCAAAGCAAAAGGTTTTTCACGGAGTGCTTGTTGCTCCTTATATTCCTTCGATCCAGGTTCATAAATACCCTGAGCAGCAGCACTACTACGAACAATATGTGCAGTGGTTCCTGCGATGGCAACACCCCCAAGAAGTGCTGTACCCAGTCCAATAGCTCCCGTTATCTGGTCGGGAGTTAGTGTGATCTGCAACTGAGGCATCATGGGCTTAATGGCATCAAAAATCTTGGAACCAACCCACTGGCCACTCTCATTCGGAATGAGTCCGCCTCCGAATCCAATACCTATTTGAAGAACAAACAGCGCCAACATAGCCATGTCATAGGTAAACTTTCCAGAAGAAAGTTCCTGGAGAATACGCACATATGCCGCCTTTTCCGTCAGAGACATATTGGCAAAACTACTCAAGGTTTGAATGGAATCTTCGATCTTTTCGATAGTATGGCGAAGGGCAAGAAGATCCGCCCGTACATCCCCCGTCGCCTTCAGGCCAAGGGAGGCAAGCAAAGGCGCAAGACTCGCGCGCAATTGATCGGTTAATTCCTTTCTCAGGGGGGCATTCTGCAGTCCCGGCAAAAGGGATTCCAGCGTCCGTACCCCCTCATCAAGCCGCCGCAATGCGTCCGTTTCCCGCCCAATTTCTCCGAAAACCGTTGCAACGCTGTTAGGCGAGTTTTTCATAAACTCCATAAAGGACTGCACACCCACTTTCGATTGCTGGAATAATCCAAGAAAAGTTCCGCTATTCTGTGCGAGGTAGTTCTGGAAGTTTTGCGGGGTAAATTCAGCACCGCGTTCCTTGAGCTCAGCTTGTTTAAAGGCAGTCAAAAATTTGAGCATCTCTTTGGGAGAGGCATCCATTTCTGACATACCAATAATAGACCGCAGGACATTGACGACACCCGTCAGTGCATTATCTTCAGCCAGATTACCTTCAATGGCACCAGGTAGTTTAGCCAGAGAGGTAACCTCTGATGCGGCCTGTACAAATCGAGACACGTCCGCCGAATGATCTTTTGTTTCAATGGTCATACCACGCGCACGTTCGAGGGCTGCACTATCCATGCCGTTTTCCTTGGCAATTTCTGCTGTAACCGTATCGATTTCTGCTTGAAATTTCGCAAAGTTTTGCCCTAAAAACTGCTCTGTCGCTGCTGGCGGAAGATCCCCTAAACGTGAGACGATACCTTGAAGGGAAAGCGTTGCAAAATCCGGCATGGAGTTTTTCAAGGAACCGAAGAGTTTTTCTTTGATGGATGCATAGACTTCACTTGGCCGTTTCGTTCCGCCTCCCCCCAATCTGCGCGCAAGCTGCTCAAGATTTGCGCCTAATTCAGCTAGGGCTTTTTCCTGCGCCAGCTTCGCTGCATCGCGCAGTTCTTGAAGATTTTGACGTTGTTCCGGCAGTCTCTGTCCGGTCTCAAGCTGTTGTTTCTGTGTGTTTTCTGCCATAGCGTGGTTGTAACTGGGCGAAAGAAAGAGTGAATTTAAACAAGATTTTTGAGGAGTGCTGAGGCTTCCTGCTCCTCCTGTGTGGAGAGATTCTGTTCAGCCTCCTGGTCCATATGACGGTTTTCCAAACGTACTGCCTGCTGCACTTTCCTCACGACAAGCAGGTAGTTTTCCGCTCGCCTTGTAAACAAGCGAAGAAGCAAGTCCTCCACCGTCACAAGAACAGAAATTTGTTCTGTTGTAGCAACGAGCGTACGCAGGATCTCCTTCTGATCATCACGAAGATAACTTTCTTCTGCGATGTCCTTTATGATCTGCTTCCGACGTTCCATTGTGATTTCTGACTCCATAGGATAGCTAAGGAAATACCATCCTGATAGTATACATGGATGTGATACCAAACGTCAAAAAAACGCGCCCCTTGGAGAAGAGACGCGTTTTCGATTGCGGGCAGACTACATCATGCCGCCCATACCTCCCATGCCACCCATACCGCCCATGCCTCCATGACCACCATGATCATGTTCAGCAGCCTTTGGAATCTCCGTTATGGCCGCTTCAGTTGTTAGGAACATCGCAGCGACGGAGGCCGCATTCTGCAATGCACTTCGTGTCACCTTGGTCGGATCCACAATTCCCTTCTTCACCATGTCACACATTTCGTCATCAAAAGCGTCGTACCCCATATTGATGTCCTCCGCACTCATGACACGTTCAACAATGACACTTGCCTCTTTCCCTGAGTTGGTGGCAATTTGGCGCGCAGGATACTCCAAAGCACGGCGTACGATATCGATACCAATTTGCTCATCGTGACTGGTTCCCTTCAGCGCGGCAAGAGCACGTGATGCTTTAAGCAGTGCCGTACCACCACCTGCGACAATACCCTCTTCGACCGCTGCACGGGTAGCAGAAAGCGCATCTTCGATGCGATGCTTTTTCTCTTTGAGTTCCACCTCCGTTGCAGCGCCAACCTCAATCACCGCAACTCCTCCTGCAAGTTTTGCGAGACGCTCCTGCAGTTTCTCACGGTCGTAGTCTGAGCTTGTGTGCTCAATCTGTGCCTTTATCATACTGACGCGCGATTCAACTGCTTCCTTGGAGCCCTTTCCTTCGACAATCGTCGTACTTTCCTTGTCGGCAATGATACGTCGAGCAAGACCCAAATGAGACAGTTCTGCCGTATCCAATTTGAGACCGATTTCATCGGAAATGACTGTTGCACCCGTGATGGCTGCAATGTCTTTGAGCATCTCCTTTCGTCGTTCACCAAACCCTGGAGCCTTAATGGCAAGAGTATTAAAGGTACCACGAATCTTATTGAGAATCAGGGTCGTGAGTGCCTCACCATCCACATCTTCTGCAATAATGACCAGATTTTTCTGACCACTTTGTGCAACTTTTTCGAGCAAAGGAAGGAAATCCTGTACAGACGAAATTTTCTTGTCCGTAATAAGAACACGAACATCGTCGTAGGAAGCTTCCATACGGGTTACATCCGTCACCATGTATGGAGAGATGTACCCATTATCAAACTGCATTCCTTCCACAACGCGCTTGTTGAGGCCAAAGGTCTGTCCTTCCTCCACAGTAATAACGCCGTCTTTACCGACCATATCCATCACTTCAGCAATGAGGGTTCCCACCTCCGTGCTTTGTGCAGAAACCGTCGCAACTTGCGCTATTTCCTCCTTCGTCGAGATGTGCTTTGCATTCCCCACCAACTGGTCCACAACTGTTGCGACGGCCTTCTCAATGCCCGTTTTGAGCACCATAGGGTTTGCTCCTGCCGCCACAACGCGTAGACCTTCCTTGATCATCGCATGGGCGAGCACAGTTGCCGTTGTTGTTCCATCACCCGCCACATCGTTGGTCTTTGTTGCGACCTCCTTCACGAGTTGTGCCCCCATATTTTCAAGCGTGTCCTCAAGCTCAATTTCCTTTGCAATGGTAACGCCATCGTTCGTGATGGTCGGGCCTCCGTAGGACTTTTCAATCACAACATTGCGTCCCTTTGGTCCCATGGTTACGCGAACCGCATTCGCGAGAATTTCGACACCCGCAAGCATCTGCTGCTTCGCATCATCGTGAAATGTTACTTTTTTTGCCATAGATTGGAAAAAATTATGAATAAATCAAAGTGCCTTTACGCAAGCTTTGCGATGACCCCGTCTTGGCGGAGTACAATAAACTCTTCCCCATCCAACTTCACCGTATCTCCTGCATATTTTTTATACAGAACAACATCACCAGCGGAGAGCTCCATAGTAATGTCTTTTGTTCCAGGACCGACGGCTATAACTTCCCCTTTCGTGGGCTTTTCCTTGGCAGAATCTGGTATGTAGATTCCACTTTTCGTTTGTTCTTCGGCTTCGAGCTGTCGAAGGACAACGTAGTCACTAAGCGGTTTAAGCATAGTCATAGATACCAAATAAGAATATAATTTAGCACTCAGCACGAGTGTGTGCTAAATATACCGCTCAGGTAGTTTCAAGTCAAGAAGTTGGACCGCTGAATTTATGGATTCTGTTCTTTCGTTTCGACAACAGAACCGTCGCGATTCAGAAGCACGCTTCCCTCTCCCGGCAGGATGCCATCCATGACAAACTGACTTGCTGCATCCGTGGTAATCGTCATGGGTGATAGGAGTTCAGAAACGACGCCATCACGCAAACGCAGGAGTTGCAGCTCAGCGGAGGGTTGTGGTGGGTACACGGATCCACGAAGGCGTCCAGTCTTCGGATTGTAATCCAGAGTACGAATTTCTGTTGCGGCTACCGTGATGCGGAGGTCTTTGTAGGAGGTGTTCCCCAGACTATCACGAGCCATTAGACGAAGCGTGTGCAGTCCTGCATCACCAGGCGACCATGTCATGCTCAGCTTAGGCGCCATGAGAGCAGGTGTTTGCGCCTTTGATGCATGATGTGCACCCATTTCTGTTGGTTTAACGTCACAGGGCGTTTGTGCGGAACAAACGACATCCTCATCATTTGCAGGATCTCCGTCGTTGTTGCTATCCACAAGAATATCCTTATCCCAGGCAACAGCAACCACATCGTTGATTGCATCTTCTGCAGACGCTTCAAGAACGAGCGGCCGTTCAAGGGGAACAGTCATATTTTCACCTCTCGGCAGGGATATCAACGGTGCAACCGTATCTTGCGCCCTTTGTGGATGCGCAAAGAGAAGTGCAGAGGAAAGGCCATACATCGGAGCATTTTCACCGGCTAGTCGCGGAACAATACGCATGAACATTGGCGTTTCGCGCCCCTGAACAGGCAGGGTTACGGTCAGTTCCTTCCCCTCAACTCGACCAAGCAAGATTCTGGACTCGGGCAACCCTTGCTTCAATGCTTCCTCGGTAAGTTTTGTACGAACCGCTTCCGGCATTGCTGCGGTATTGCGCTCAACAATCTCACTGAGCGTTGCCGTGGCAGATGGAAACAAGGAAGCGTCTATCGGCACAATCACGTAATCTAGAGGGCTTTCTCCTCGCTCAAGACCGCGAATATCATCATACACGCGCAGAATATACTGTGCATCGTCTCCAAAGAACTTCCCTGCTCTATCCACCTGCTTTGTGCGTGGGGGCAAACGGAACTGGAGAACCACTTGATTGGCATCAACGCCCAACACAGATGCCCCTTGAACCCGAGGAAGCACCGTTGCAATATCACGCAGATCAGAGAGCTCTCGAATACGGTCAGTACCTCTGTACTGTTCCGTGGTACGAGTCTCAACGGGCGTTCGCTTGTTATATTTTACATAAATATCGCTACCCATACTGTAGACGATATCCGGGTTATCTATATCACCCTGAAGAGCGGTAAAGGCAATGTGGACTGGCATTCCTGCAGGTGGTACGTAGGACATCAAAGTAACCAGCCCACCGTTTCCAGGAAGCTCCACGAGAATGTTTCCCTCTTCTTCCTTGCCAATGCCCGACTGATGTTGCTTTGGTTCTGGAAGACTTGCCGTTGCGGACACATTTGTCACAGCAGGAGCTGCCGTCACTTGTGCTAAGAGTGGTGCTCCAGCCTTATCAACATTCGAAGCCACCGCCTCTCCCGATCCGCCAACTTCAGGACTCTGTGCAAGAAGAGATGGGCTACGGGCAATTGTTTTTTCAATGGTCGTATCCCGTACATCGAGAGGAATTTCCTTTGCGACGGCCCCAGCAATCTCGTTGAGCATACGCTGAGATTCCGTATTGCGACTATCTTGCTCACCCAGACTTGCAATAGGTTTCTCATCAAATTGCTCCTCTGCAAGCATACCTGTCTTCGCGAGAACACTCGTGAAATCCTCAAATGTTGCTGCAGTGCCAAGTTTCGCAGAAAGAACTTCCGCAGATTTCAGCGCTTTTTCTTCGTCGGCCACCTCACTCGCAAGATTCTGCCAACCTGCGACGTACGGCAGTGTATTTGGATCAAGTTCCGAAAGCGCACGGGGTGCAGGTGCAGTAGCTTCATCAATAATTTTGCTCAACTTTTCCGTCGCAACGCGACGCATGGATTCTGGTAATCCAGAGGCATCACTTGCAAGGAAATCTCGCTGCATCTTGAGGTCTTCTATATATGCATCACTACTTGCAAGGCCGGTGCTCTGACTTGTTGTCACAATGGATTCCTGCAGAGTCAGGAGTTGATCGATGAGTGCGACCGATATGGGATCTTCCTTTGCTATGGTTTTGAGAATCTCCGCCTGATCCTTCGGTGTCGCTACCGCCGCCGTTTGTCCACTCACTTCACGGCGTTTTTCCTCGACCGCCTGGCGAACTGCCCCTTGGAAATTATTCACCGGGAGTGTCAGGGAATTCTGGAAAAACGAATTGAGATTTCTGTTCGTTTCCGCAAGGGTACGGTTGATTTGATCAATGGCGTAGGTTTTCACCTGCTTGGAAACAAAGCCAACGGCTGTGCCGTACAATTGCTGCGGCAAGTCACTGAGCAGGAAGTTTGCAGGGTTCACCATGGAGCGAACAAAACCATTCCAGCTGCGTGCTGCTTCACGGAAAAGCCACATATAGGTATCCTGACCGAGAGGACGGTTCGTATCCAGAACGATACCAATTTGCGTCGAAACACGAATGCGATCGAGCGTAGGTTCAAAGGAAGGCGTCGTCATTCGCTGTCCGGAAGGCACAATTTGTGGTGACGTGGTTTGCGCCTCCAAATGACTGCGTACGCGGGACTCAGCGATGGGTAACACATTGCGCTGCACAAGACAAATCAAGGTAATCACCTTTCCAATAGTCTGAATAAAAGTACGAACCTGTACATTCAGTTGTGGCACTGTTGGTGGAGGCGGCAAATTCGGGAACTTCGGCATTCGGAAGACAGGAAGTTCAGGAAGTCTCGGCAAGTTCGGCAGTGCTGGCAACAGAGGGAGGGTCAGTTGCAGTCCTGTCTGGGCATACAGTGCCAGTCTCGCCTGTGGGAGTGGACCAAGATTTGGTAAAACAATTGGCGTAAAGCGCGGCAGGTTAATTTGCTGTGGTATAAAACGAATATTTGGAATCACCACCTGGTAGCGCATATTGATTTGCGACAGATCAATTTCGACGTCAGGCCATTTAGGGAACGGAACCACCTGCAGTTGAATAAAGTTTCCAAGGAGATCCATCAAGTTCGCAGCGTCCGTTCCCTGTTGGTTGTTACAGGTCTGGCATTGTTGCTGGAAGGAGGCAAAAACATCCACCAATACCTGAAAACTCTTCATGGCCTGAGAGATGGAACGAATGGAGTCACGCCACCTTGCGAGAATTTGATTCTGGGTCTGCACATAACCAATGATTTGATTCACAACCGTGGAGACAATGCGCAAAAGTCGCCCCATGACGTAGGTTTTCCATTGCAGATACTGCTTCATGGAATTGACAATATTGCCGTACTCCTTGATGCGCTGAATGTTGGTATCTATACCAGCAAGTCCTGCATAAGCGTCTTCTGCCACTCGGGCAGCTGCTAAACAGTGTTGGAACGTTGCACCGGCGCTCTGCTGCGAGGTTGCTGAATTCGCAAGGGATGCCTCAAGATTCTCTCGGAGGGTAAAGGTTGGTGGCAAGGCCTTGTTCCAATTAACTCGTCCCTCTGCATCCGGCTCAAAGAAACAGAAAGCCCACTGCCCGTAGAAGGCATGAAAATTCTCGATGGACTGATTCTTTGTTCCCTCCAATTGATAGAGGAATTCGGACACGCGGTCTGGTGGAAGCCATGGATAGTAGAAGACGACATCTTGCATTTGAATACTGACAAACGGCAAGGATCCCACAATGGCGAGCACTTCTGAGAAGCCACGTACTTCACGCTTTAAGAGGTCGTTACTAGAGATTCCTGCATCCAGAATACGCGTAATATCTGCGTTGGATGTGCCGGTATTCACGTTAATGCCCTGCATAAACTCCGAGAAGGAGTACTCGGCGGAATTGAGTGTACAGCCGATGGGGTCAGACTCGTCACAGTTTGCTAATGCCTTTCGATCTGCTTCTGACGCACGCATCTGATTCAGGGCACGAAGCTGTGTTGTTGCATAGGTAGGATCCTGGGCAATCTTCACTTCGGCAAGGAGAGCACGCGTTTTTTGATCTATAGCTAAGGCAGTTGATGAACCCGATGCACTATTCCACTCTGTTTGTACAGCGGCGAGGGACTCTGCAAGTTTTGTTTTGACTGCACCCGCAGGTAGGCCGGCCAAGGCAGAACGAATCTCCGTAAGACGCGCATCGATACTTTGAAGAATGATCGTTGTTTCTTCATCCGTGAAAGCATCTGCGTTTGCGGGAAGTTCCATCATACCAAACTGTTTCGCGAGTTCCAATTTACCCAATTGAGCTGCGACCTCCCCAGGATTATCACAGGATACACCTCCACGACTCTTACAGGAACTCAGCGCCTGATCACTCAGCTGTTTTGCCGCTGCCTTTTTCGCAAGATCCGACTCCGTCGTGCCAGTCTCCAAAGCCGTACTGAGATCCGTTACCCGCTGAGTAAGCACATCCATACTCGTCAAATCTTGGTTTTGCTGGCGTTTTGCCAGTGTGTCATTGGCAGGATTCATTGGCCTTGTGAAACCAAGTGTTGGATCCGGAAGAATCAAGGTAATCGTCGGAAGTTTTGTGAGTTTAGCCAAAACCTCATGCATCTGCCGTTCTGCCCAATCCATAATGATTGCTGGGAATGCTGGCGAACGGTTATTTTGCGGAATCATATTTCCGAGTCCCTGACCCAAGGAACGGAAATCCTTCATAAATCTATTCACTGCCTCTGAGAAGCCCGCCCCAGGAGGATTTGCGAAACGTGTCGTTTTAAATTGAAAGTGATCGGAGACGAAGGGAGCTGCCCGTTCATTTTCCGCCATACCGGCTATGGACTTCGTTCGCTGCGCCCGTGCTGCTGTGTAGCCACCTGAGGAAACCATGCGACCAAGTCCGCCAATAAACCCAGAAAGTCCAGCCGCAAGATCCTGACAGAATTCACGAATACCCAAAATATCCGGAAGAATGTAGGTATAACAGTTTTTGTTTGGTTCAACACCCGTAGGAACAGGTAAATCAATCATACCCACGGCGTAAGGACCAACACAGGCCGTCAGACCAAATCGTCCTGTGAGGGTCGGGCTCAAGTACACACGGAACTGAGACGTGGTCTTTACTTCCGTATAAATGCCCGTTCCTGGCCAGAAGAAAGGTGGCTGCACTGTTGGGTAAGCAAATATGGCGTAATCCGTTTGATTCGAAATATTCCGGAGAATACCCTTTGGCGTCGTTCCATCCAGCGTTTCCCCGAGAGAGAACTCTGGTTTTGGTGCAAGAAATGCCGTATTGAGACTTGGTGGCACAAGCGCACAACCACCATTTTGACAATCCGACTGCGCAAGCTCGCGATTAACGATATCAAGAGAGGCATCAACCTTAGACACAAAACTTCCTACGGCAGAACCTGCATTTTTTGCCGCATCAGCAATGGCACCAAAGGCTAATGCAGGCCCATTGGAAGGCTGCGCCAAACGTGCGATATCCGCCACCTCAAGGGCAGGTGCCCGCACATCGTCATCCCACAAATCAATGAGGCCATCCTGATCTCTATCCGTAGCAAGGAATGCATTGGAGAGAAGATTATTTAGTGTTTTCGTCGATTTTGTCGTATTTCCTGGGCTTGTGTCCGCCTGGGCATTGGTATCGATCTGCCCGTCATCACCCCAGACAAGACCGAAAGACTCTAGCAATTTCCCTATAACAGGAAGGCGGGAAAGTGGATTCGCCTTAGGGCGCTGCGCGATAATATCAGATCCGAACTCCCCGCTTTGCATGCGGAAATAGGTAAACATGCCACCTGTTGATGCCGCTGCATCCGTTGAGACAGAAATGAGACGTCGCTTCTCGGCGTTTGGCAGGTTCGCGAAAATCGTAAACATGGAGCCGAGGGAGTAGAGCCCTGAATCCGTGATTGCTCTCAGCATGAAGGGCACATCGATTAATTGAAGCGTCAAATCAACAGGTGATGTGACAACCTTCGCCTGATAGGTTATGGTGATGGTTTCGCCACCCTTTACTTCGAGATTGGGCACGTAGAGACCGAAGAGTTTTGATGGCATCGCCGTACAAGCAGTACGTTCAGCACCACGACGACAGACGAGTGTCTCGCCCAGTAACTCTGTCCCCTGCTGGAAACGATCTGCAATATCCATATTCTTCGTCGGATTCCCAGGAAGGTTGTTGGTCACGACCAGTGCGTAGGAAAGCGTGTCCCCTACTTGCACAACACCGCCATTCAGATCTTTACCGTATTTTTTTATCGTCAAGGTACTGGCTGGATTCAATGCAGCATTTGCTTCACTTTGGAAGGCAAGTGTCTTCACGGGACCTGTGAGGAAGCCCGTCAATGCTCCAAACTGATCTGCAACGCCACTCAGGAAGTTCCCCACACCTCCAAAGCCACCCGCAACACAGGAGAAGGGGTTTGCCTTAGCCACGGCCTTAAAGGCTTCATTGTAGCGGATAAGCGCTTGTCCACCGGAACGAATATAGGGCAGGTCGGCTGCCACAAGCATGCGCATAAGTTTTGAGCCGCCATCCTGATAACTGTAGTAGACTCCCTCCGATCCAGGGTAGCGTTCATCAAGATTTTTCACGATATCACCCACACCGTCTTGTACATCAGCATTGGTCATCCCCTTCGGCTCCGCTTCAAACACCATTTCCGGATGCGAAGGAATAACCGTTGGTACCTGATTACTCGGATAGACTGGTGTTGTATTACGAGGGTCCACAGCCGGACAAATACTTTCTAGCGGGTTCCAGGTCTTTATCAAGGAACCATTGAATCGGGCATAGATATCTCCCTCCGGCAAGAGATGGAAGCCTGCAGGCACTTGCCCTTCTGGCGCATTTAGTGGCGTTCCGTCCATCTGCATACCAAGCACATCCACTTCCGTTACCGAGTACCGCTGTTTATTTGTCTCCTCTGACTTCGTGTTACAATCCACACTTGGATCGATGGAGACGACTTTGAGTTCATTTTTCTTTGTCAGTGCCACGAGATCATCCGTTCCATCACCATCGAGGTCGCCAAAGGTTGCATCACTCAGCGCACCAAGATTGGGCACGGTATTTTTACAACGTTCGAGAAGACCACTTGTATTCTTAAGCTCCACAAGAGACTTTTCGAGAACTGCATCTGCTGCGGTTATTGCTCCTTCTGTCGTGATTTGCGGCGCAGAAGTTGGTGAACCGACGGCTACAGCAAGATTTTTCTTACCCGCGAGTTGCATGATCAGAAGTTCGCGAATACCCTCCGGAATTTCAAAGGTTGCTCCAAGATACGTCCAGGCCACAGGTTTACCGCCTTGATTACGGAGAACCTGCAGTTTGCCGTCACCATCCGTGAAAACAATATCTTCGCGACCATCCTGGTCGACGTCATAGAGGACCATTTGCTGAATCTGCCCACCCGTATGCGTGTAAATAACCTCACCGATATCATCCGTAAAGTATTCATTGCTTCTGTCAGATTCTTCAAGAGAGATGCTGATAACGGGGTCACCAAGATTGATGAGGGCTTCTGACATATAGGGTAGAGTACTTTCTCCAACGGTGTTTCCACCAGCGAAGAGGAGCATGTTTTTGTAATCACCCGCAAAACCGAGTCCTTCCCCGGCAGGCTCAAGTGCATCTTCCACACCCACCATAGATGGATTCACCAAATCACCTGCCATGAGCGGCAAACTCTCATCACGCAGAGCAACGGCGTAGAGATTGTTTGTCGAATCTCCTTGTGGTTCGTAGGCAAGATGGAACAAACCTTTTTCCGGTGAGCGAATCTGCACATAGATACCTGTGCCTCCCAAAATATCCAGAGCCTCTGTGACCTTATCCACCGGGAGCGACCCAATGGCATCCACGTCATCTGCTCCCTGCCCTGTCCCGTTGCCACCATCAAGATCGGCGACGGTCTGCACAAAGACAGAGGTCAGAGGCGTATTGTTACTCGACAGAGTAAACTTCAGTGCACCCGTTTCGCGCGCTTCAAAGACATAACGCAGAGAGGTTGCTATGCTTGAGGTGCCTACCTGACCGACCATTTGGTTTGTCCAGGAAAGCAATGTTTGATCAAGTGCGGAAAACTTCAGGGGACGATCATTCGCAAATTCCATAGCAAGTGGTGATGTCCCCACGAGATCGCGCGACTCCATAAAAATACTGTTTCGCAGGCCAGCATTAGCGTAACCGGAGGCATTTCGACGCACCATAAAGCGAGCATAACTTGCCCCGAAGACATCAATTTGGACACCCTCCAACTGTGAACGCAGTGTGCGTCCAAAGGCAGTAAGAGCGGACCAGTCGGGAGATTTTGGATTCAAATCACCTCCGCGTGAAATTGTTCCCACAGTATCAAATCCGTACATGACCGTCGTCGATCCATCGGCATTATTCACGTCGAACCGGACAGGTGAGGAGATTTCCGAAAGTAACATCCCTGGCGTGTCCAACTGTGTCAGACTTGCAGATGCCGCTAGGGTTTTTGCCCCGATGTATCTTGATCCACGAGGATCCGTGCGGGAAATTGTCGCCAGGGTGCGACCATCTGCGCGGTTTCTTACCGTATAGGTCTGCATATTTGGCAGAAGTGTTTGGGGGACCAGTTCCACCGCCTCTTTGAGAGAAGAAACAAGGAAACGTTCTGGATCAAGCGTCATGAGTTCCGTCCTTCGCACCTCTTCATGCATATCCGGTGCCGGAAGGAGATCCTGCTCCTTCTGGACGCTCAGTCGAAGGCCATTATCGATAGTGGCCGAAAGTCGCGTACCAAAAAGCTCGAGCGTACCCTCAGGGATGGTCAGGCGCCTCGTCTCTGCCGCAGTTTTTGCTGTGATAACTGGCGCAGTCGTTGCTCCCTTAGCGAAGGAAGCGACCAAATCCGCCGTTGGTAAAAGACTCGGTAAACGCGCTTGTTTGCGCAAACGGACAAGCCCAACATCACGACTTGTCGCAACATAGGTTTCAATCAACGCACTTCCCTGTCGACTCCATGTGAGGACATCGTCCTGCATCGGCAGAGTACGAAGCGTCCGCGTATCTACCTGTGCGATAGTTCGCGACGTCCCATTCACTGTTTGTGCGATGGTCACTATAGTGCCCTCGCGAGAAAGTGTTACCGATGGTTCTTGCGCAGCAATAAAGGCTGATCCTGGTGTCGTAAGGGACGGTGTACTACTGGAAGCGTCCACGAGAATAAGGGAATCGAAGGGATCCTCTGCAGTACCATTTGATCCTAAACGGGGATTACCAGCAATTTTAACGACAGCACGATCCGGCACTTCTTCATACACAAGAGTTTCCTCCATCGTCTCCGTAGAAATGTGTTTTTGTGCAAGTGCGCCCTCTCGCAAAATGATGCGTCCAGAAATATCCTTGAGGACATCAAGAAGCACCGTATCTGCACGCATAACACGCAACTTTTCCGCATCTTCCGTGATGGTCACATTCTCCTGCAGGGGCGTCAGTCTCTGACTTCCGCGCGGAAGCGGTGCTTCAACATTTCGATCAGCATACGTACCCAGCACAAACTGATCGCCAGTTGCAATACCAGAAAGGGATCCCAGAATCCATTTTCCACCAGTTCTCGTCACACGAAGGAGGAATCCAAATTGACCAACGGAGCCGACAATATCTGCGGTATTCCCATCGAAGGACACCACCTCAAGATTTTGCAGTTTCTGAACAAATTGACGAACAAAACCATTATTCCCAAGCTTCATGAGCGACTCTGCGTCGGTGGAAAGTGGTTCATCCACGGAAACGACATAGAAGTCTCCCTGCTCGAGGAGGCGGACATTTTGATTACCAAGGAGAACCTGTAACTGTGGCGTAGAAAGAGAGAGGGCAGGAGCCGTTTGGCCTGGTGTAAAGACAGAAACGGTCGGTGTTTTCATGAGCAAGGTCGGTCGATACATGAGGCGAGCCCGGACCTGACCAGCCGCATCAAAGAGGTCAATACTTGCAATACCCGTCGTCACACCACCATCAAAGACGACGCGGCCGTTCCAGAGCCCCGTTTCCACATACGACAAGGATGCATCTTTCTTAATGACCAGCGCAGGGATTCCATAGCTACCGTTCACAATACTTGCATTCGTCGATTGTTGTTCCAGAAGGCGCACATGTCCATTGGGAAGGCGTTCACACAGAACATCCGAAGCATTTGGAGCACATGTAAACTGCGGCTGGGACGCGGTATCTGACCCACCCGTGAGATCAACCTTTACCGTCGGCTCCGTCAGCGTCAATCGAACCTTCGCCGCCGTCACTGTTCCCACCCATGGTTCAGCGCCATTTGCCGTAAAGCGCATCTCTCGGTTTTCCAGAACATCAAAGGCAAGCGGCAAACGCCTAGGCACCACCGTAAAGGCGACGGGGTCCTCATTGCTCATGCGCAGGGCAAAACGATTTTCTGTTTGATTCCAGACTTTACTTTGATTGAGCAGCGCCCCAAAGTTTGCTGCTGCGAGACTAAGCACGTCACTTTGATCGCCTGTTTTCAGGCCGAGAGTTGTGCCATTCATGGCATAATCCTCTTGGACACCAAGATAGATGGCAGAGGAGGCAAAGTTCGATGCCTTATCTTCAGGAGCAAAATCCCCTACCCCCGTGAGGAGACGGAATCTCGCCGTATTCCCAGGATAGACAAAGAATGTACCAATATCAGAACTGGTATTTGCCTTTTGTTGCTTTGTAGTCACAGTTATGGCAAAGAGCTTTTTCGGCGCATCCAAGCGAAGGCGCATTTCATGCAGCGGATCACACACTAATCGTGAACCATCTGCAAGTAACACTGCGGCAACACCTCCACGAGTAAATTCCTCATGACAAAGGGGTTCCGAGGTCGTCATGCCTGTCCAGAATCCATGGGCAGAAGGCGATACGACAAAGAGATTACCTCCTCGTTCCTCCACGCTATAGGCCGTATTGGTGACCGCATTTCTGAAGACCAGTGGGTTGTAGGCAACCGTCGGTATGTCCACCGTGGAAAGTTGATCAGGATTCGCAGAACGAAGGAGACGCAGAGCCGAAGGTGCATACACAGATCTTGTCTGAGCTGACTGCATTTCCTGCGTCGTTCCATTTTTTCGTAGACGGAATTCAGAGACGATATTGCCGAATCCATCGACAAAGCTTCGAAGGAAAGGGCGTGTCTCTAAACCGCTACCCGCAGCTTTTTCTTCCGCAATACGAAGACGCTGGGAAATGTCTTTCAGAGGAAAAGCTGCCAGAATATCGCCCAGATCAACACGCTCACCCGCACTGTTGATCCGCAGGGTCAGAGCATCTTTCGTATCATGCAGTAAGACCGTGCGAACAAAGTCCGGAAGTCGAATATCCACACTACCATCGGCACGGAGAGTCATGAGTGTATCAAAACCGAAGGTCACCGTCGTTGTTTGCTGGTCGAGGGCATGGGAAACGGAGAACAATGGGGTCTCGGGCGTATAATAGAGCCCCGCCCTACCCGTGTTCAGAGCGCCACTGTGCGCTCCCTCACCTGCAAAGTCCCGCAAGAACGTGAGTGTACCACGCACGGTGTTCCCCTCAAGGATTTGCACGCGTACGGTACTTGGCGTGAAATCCAGAAGCCGGAGCGTTCCAACGGTTTCGAGTCGTCCCGTCGCAACAGACACGCGGGCAATATCCCGGGTGCCTTCCTGAAGGATCTTTCGACCAGCCTCCTCTCGCACTGTGGTTCCCTCTCCTGCGGATAGTTGGACATTCTTTGTGGTCAACGGTGATTCACGGAGAACAAAGGCAAGGGTTGCCACACGTGTATTCGTTGGCGTATAGAGGTACCCAAAGGCAGGAATCGTGTAGTCATCCGCTGTTTTCAGTGTCGAGTCCACCGTAAAGGCAAAGTTCGTCTCGGGTGTGCGCAGAAAACTTTCCTCCGAAAGCGACAGTTGCGTTGCACATGTACGCGCAGGGTCCTCCATATCCCGGCAGTACACAATTTCTGATGCACTTTTTTCTACTCCAGGAATTTGCTGCATGAGTGTGTAGGCCGCACGACTATCACTTGCCTTTGCAACATACGGCACATAGGTTCCAGGCAGTGCCTGTTCATCGGAGGCAGGTGCGCCGACACGAAGGGTGGAGACAAGGCTGGAGGAAGAACCCAGAGCAACGTCTGAAAGCAGAGGAGTTCCCTCTTTTGTTGCCAAGGTATATCGAATCTGAGGCGCGGCACCTGTAAACAGTTTGGTCTGTATGGAAACGCGATCATCAAAGGTGCGGTAGGAACCATCATGACGGATACGTGCATACACTTTTCCGTCGACCGTATCAAAACGAACACCTTCTGCATCACTACAGGTACGAAATGATGTGGTAGCACTGGAGAGAACGACCGTATCTGTTCTGACACATTCCCCTGAGGACGCCGCTGTATCCGTGACAATCCTCAGACCTTCGAGGCTTTGGTTGATGTTCGCTCGACTTATGGAGGTCACAGGCGAAGCTGCTGCGTACGGAACATAGGTAAAGGTTGCCGCAGTACGTTGTTCTGCCGTATCCAAACGATCAAGAGTGAGTGCTGCCGTAATTAACCCCTCCGCGTTCAGTGACGGCGTCATCGAGATTTTCGTATTTTTGAGAGCGCTATTACGTGTTTCAAGCGATGCCTGGAGATTCTCAAGTCGGAGTACATCTCCGATGCTGTTCAATACTGGGCGGTTCCGTCGAAGCGTTTTGGGCCGAAGATACGGCAAGGTCGCATCCGTGCCTTCCGATGGAATATTCAGCTGGCTGGAAGCGTGGGTATAGGTCAAAACACGCAAGTCGAAGGGCAGATTTGCCATGCTGTAATAGAGCTCCAGTGCTGGCGTGCCAAACAAAGATACTGTGAAGGCAAGGAGTCCACCAGATGCAAGAGCTGGCGTGTACGTATTGGAGGCCATGTCAGGTCGGAGTACACGCTGTCCGCCCATTTTTTCCACCACCAAGACGGGCTCAAAACCAAAAAAGAGTGTTGATGTGGTTCGATCACTACTATGATTGAAGCGCAGTAAGGGTTCCCCCATTTCTGTATACAGACCGGGAACACCAAGACGTGCTTCCGGTAAGGATGTACCCGATGCAAGTTGCATGAGCTGTGTATATGCCGTATCAAAGCGGGCAGCAATGCGTGCACGTTCTGTCCCGTCGCTTCCGACAAATCGCACGGTAAACCGATCCTGGGTTACATCGAGCAGTTCTGGATTCACACCAGACCCTAGCGAAAGTATTCGCAGAGGCTGCTTGTTTATTGTGACCATTTCCCCCTCCGACGGACTCGTGATCCGAATGCTATTCGATGTTTCCTGTGTGATCAATGATGGATCGAGGGCATAAACATTCACCACATCTTTTTCAGCCGCTCTCGGATCGACGGCACTTAAGGAAGCAAAGGTCTGCACACGAGGTGATGTTTCCTGTAGTTGTATACGAAGCGTTGCTACACGTGCCCATACACCGTTTCTCTGCTCTTCAAGAACAAAGAGAGGTACATCCGCAACATTGCCAACCGTGAGTAAACGGTATTCACCACTTGTCCTCGCTGCATCTGAAAGCGTTAAGAATGCACCAGGACGCACATTGAGAATGGAAACAAATCCCTGCGTTTGACCCGGAAGAGGATCTTTTCGCACAAGGACCCCCTGTTCTTCATTCCACAGATGGGAAGCATCTTCAAAACGCACATAGACTCCTTGATGTTGCATACTGAAGAGATCTGGAGCGCCAGAGCTGCTCGCACGTACAGGCAGTGCACGATCTGCCCCCAGCACCAGTGAGGCTTCAGCAACTATACGAGACCTACCCTCCCGATCTTCACGCAACACATACGCAATGCGCGAACTGGTATTTTCCGTCATGAGCGTACGTTCCCAAGAATAGCCATCAAAACAGGTAAAAGTTTCACCCGTTGGTTTGATGCCCGCAAGGACGATATCCTGAGCAGATTCTGGAAGTGAACAAGGATCAGCGAAATTCGTTTGCACCCGTGTACCACGATCCTTTGCACGAACGCGTAGGCCTTCACTATTCATCGCATAGGTTAGATCTGTAGCGCGCGTTGAGGATAAATACATACCCGTTGCCTCTGTGGCCGGTGTATCCTGCCATAGGAGTGGGGTTGCACCATAGACAGGAGTCATTTTCAACGCAGTTATGCTTGTTCCTTGATCATCTGCAGATACAAGTTTTGCGATTATCTGCATTTTGTCACCCTCAAGGGAAAGTGCATAACGCAGAAGATTCTTGCCTAGCCAAGCCTGAGCTTCCACCACCCGATTACTGATATTACGTAGTGGCAGCAGCAACTGGGAACCGACATAAAAGCCAATGTTCTCGGCACTGCCTTCGAGTTTCAACACATCACGGGAGCGCAGGCGTCCGATAACACCGTCACGCACGCCTTGCAACTCCGAAAGTTCCGTAATGGTTTGTCTGAGATAGTGGAGGACTTTGGGTGCGAGTATCTGTGGAGCAACTGCTTCAGCTTCCGCGACGAACTTGGCGAGGCTTTCTCCATAGTTCACTTTTTGATTTTCAATGGTGGCCTCTGCTGTATTCACGGCTTCTGCGCGCACCGTATCTAAAGATAATTGAATATCACGATCGTAATCACCATCCGCAGGGAAAACACGTTGAGGATCGAGTTTCACCATGAGCGTCGCAAGGGGCGTCTTTGATTCCCCGTCCGATACGCGCAGGTAGACCAGGTCCTTACGATCAAGATCCATGGCGACAAGGGGAAGCTCTTTAACGGATACACCGCGGAAAAACTGCAGGTTATCGGCAATAATTGCCCGTTCCTGCAAAACACCTTCCTCATTCGGTGCGAAAATACGCACGATGGATCGGTTTGCTCCTAAGAGATCCTTCTTCGTAGTGACTCCAGGTGCGGGAATCACATAAATACCAGGTGCTAAGGGTGCCGTTTCTGCAGGAGAAAGCTCTGAAGGGGTATTTTCAAAGACTGCCCCAGACTGAAACGGTACAATGTTGTATCTCACTTGCATCACCGTCGCACCGTCACTCTGGTCTTTGACATCGACGGTAAACGGCATATTGGGTGCAAGCACTGGATCTGCAAAGAGAGAAACGCCCCCTGCTTCCCGCCCGCCGCCGAGATCAATCGCACCATTCGGCAACACGCGTGCAAGATTTGCAGGAATTTCAGAAGCGACCGTCGAGGTGGTGACAACCTGAGTTTTTCCTGTAAGCATCCACCATCCGCCCAGGAAGTCCTTTTGGGTCACATCACCGTAAGGGCCACCAAGGAGATTGGTATAGAGCATATTAGGCTCCAGAGATTCCAACAGCTCCCGTCGCAGGGTCAAACGAATAGGAATGCGGACTGTATCCGGCAAAATACGTTCATTAATAACCGTTTTCCCGTCACCATTTGTCATCAGGGCACGAACCGTTACCTGTGCTTCACCCCGGAAATTCACCGCTTCAAGGGCGAAACTACCCCGTCCGTCACGAAGCTTTTGTGTGAGCATGTTCTCCTCTGGCATTCCGGTGCGCATAACCGTGGTTTCCACCAAAGCAGCATCTGCATCCTCCGTCATTGCATGTAGACGAATTTGTGTTCCGTCGCCTACTTCCGGCTGCACATCGAGAGCAATGGTTGGGCTTTGCTGGGCATCAACAGGATTACCACAGAGATCTACGCCCACATACCGCAGCGCCGCCAAGGAATTCGCCTCAGGTAGTCCTTCAGCTGTTGCCTCAAGAGGGCGTATGGATTTTGTGGTGAAGGAGAGAGCTGCAAGTGCCCCTGGAGTGACATTGATGCGCAGGCTCGCCTTGGTCATTTGCTTTGCAGCATCCGTAAAAATCAGGTCCGTACTTCCAGATTTTCGTGATGGCGTCACCGTCAGTTCACCTCGGCCACCCAGCAGTTGCACAGCACCAGGCAGGGCTGTAAAGAGGCTTAAATCCTGCGTTGACACCTGCATTGCCCCATCATAGGGAACCAAACGTCCATCTTTATCGCGCAGCTCGACCTTGACCGTAAAGGCACGCGCAGCATTGGCGATGGGCCCATCAACACATGCACTTTCCGTGGACGTCATCACAGGGACGGTGACACTCGACGAGCCATCCGGCAATGTTGCACGAAGTGAAAGAGAGCCCTTTGGATAGACCATATAGGGAACACGCGTCACCAGGCGCTGTCCTATGGCCTGATCGAGAGAACCTGCCTGGGCCGTTATTTGCGAAAGTGGTGCAATTTTTGAGAGCAGAAAGTCCAGGGTATACGGCGAGGTACCCTTCCCTTCCGGCAAAGTCAGTTCGAGGGTACTCTTTCCACCTGCCGCAATATCCAGCGATAGATGATCAGCGGTATCGCCGCCAGGCATAGCATCGAGAACCATAAGGCCTGCCGTATCGAGTCCTGCAGATTTGGGAATACCAATGGTCGCCATACCAAGTCCGATGCCAACTTCTTCCCCGGAACTATTGGTAAACTTAGGCCGCAACGTCACCTTCTGACCTTCAATAGCGACGGGTGGATCCATCTCCAGTCGCATGGTCGAGTACGTTGTGTCTACCACCATAAAACTCAAAAGGACAGGTGCGAGATTCATACTACTTTCTGGCACCACTTCCAAAAAGTATTTGCCGGACTCCTTTGGTATAGGCAATGCTGCAGCATAGGCACCTTCTTCGAGTCTCATAGAAATTGCATCCTGTCCTCCCATGGCTTTCTTGTAGAGATTCTCTGTCCGCGGTTCATCCTTGTAATAGCGCAGTTGTGCATTTCCGCTTTTTTGAACAACGGTATCTTTTTTGCTCATATCCGTCGCAATAAGCGTGAGCAGGTGTGCAGATTCGTTCGTGGAGAAAATACTGTCCACATCCGTTGACCGAACATCACCTCGTGCACAGGTTCCCGCATCACGCTCCGCACTCGTACAAGGAATGCGATAGAATGCTCCGGAGAGGACTTCCGGCGTTACAGTAATTGCATAGGTTGCGGTAATGTCGGCGGATGGTTCGGGCGTGTAGCTCGAGTTCGGCAGCTTTTGCTTGAGTAAGGTGGCCACTACTCGGGTGGTCCCAAAGGCCTTTGAGGAATTACGTGCGAAGACACGGAATGTAGCAGCGCCATTTTCCACTTTTTGCACCTGCTCAGCCGGTGCTAAGGAAAGAACACTGGTGGCGGCGTCTTCTGGATGAATTTCAAGCCTGACCATGTCAAACTGGTCCGCCAGTAAAGGTCGGTTAGCAGCATCAAGCAGCAGGACATGCACCTCAAAAGGCTGGTTACTGCCAAAAGGTATCACGCCAACGGTTTGCCCTGCGGGAGCTTTTGGTGAACCGGCTTCAGGGAGCACCGTCGCCTCTCGCCCAGAGAAGAACAAGAGTTTCTTCACATAATCTTGCCCGTCGCGAAAGCCATTGGGTTTGTTTTCAAAGCGTTCATTCAGCACGTCTGGCGAAAATACATTGGAATCGAGAGGCTGGAATAGGCTACTGAGTCCATCTTGGTCCAGATCTTGCAGCCACTTCCCTGCTGTATCTAGCACGGCGCCTGTACCCTTAATCACGAGTTCTCCCCCCTTCAGAAGTGCATCTCCCGTTTTCCCAAGGTCTTCGACGAATCGCCCCGTTTGTGCGGTGAAACGCTCACCTTCCTTCGATGCAGCTTTCCCCCAGGCAACGAGATTGAGGGCATTTTGTTCTGCATTCTCCTCTAGGGGCCACAAATGGGTTGCCCAGCACCCAATGGCGGGAAGCCAGTTTTGCAGAGGAACGCCAAATTTTGACCCCCCATAACCCGCATATTCGTTGTCACATGGACTTGTTTGTGTACTTTCCGTGCGTTCCAACGTGGGGACAATCGAAGGTGCCTGGGCTGCACGTGCGCTGCCCTTACCCGTTAAGGACTCCAGCGGAATTTGCATAGCATCTGCACGTGCACTTTCCAAAATCAGGGTTCCCGCCTCGAAGCCCACCTTTTTCTGGGATTGCACGGGATCCGTATACTTCGTTCGCTGTTGCCAGAAATCTGTATCTATCGCTATGTCGGAAGGAGAACTTGTGAGATAGTTGTGCATCACAAATTTATACTTTTCCGCGAGCGACAGGTGCTGCCAGTATACAGAGAAGGCAAGGCGTTTTTTGGCATTGGACACCTTATCACCTTCCCCATCGGCAAGGGATGTTTTCGAGAGCACAGTATTCCAACGGTTCTGATCAAAACTGATCGATTCAAGCTTAGTTGGTGCAAGAGCGGTGGTAGATTTCACTCCACCAAGACCTTGTTGCAAAATCGTCTGCAGTTCCGCAGGTGATTTTTCCTGTGATCCAATGCTGCCCAGCACTCTGCTTGCGAGAGATTCCACCTGTTTCTTGACCTCTGGATCACTAATGGATGATGTATCCACTCTGAGACTATCGGCTGGAAGTGTCGCCTTCGGACCGGATAAACTCGTTTTCGCAACGTAATCCACCAGGTAGTTATTAAAACCCGTAATAAGACTATCCACACGAGACGCCGTTGCTTCTAGGTCGCGCTGCAACTGTGCACGATCTGTATCTAGTGCATAACTAAAGGTCTTCTGGTCAGGGAACGCACGGAAGAAATTCACATAGGGGATACTGACGTGTTCTTCATACTCATCCCATTTTTCCACTTCACCATAGATATTGAACTTTGGCAGAGGTTCATACAAATAGAAGTCGACATATCGAGGATTATTCACCGGCAAGCTCGTTGAGCTCATCGACTGCACCTGCTGTGCTATGGTTTCATAAGTTGGCTCCTTGTGCGTGACCACTGTGGCAATTCGCCGCACTCCATTCAGCGCATAGAGTGTTCGCCGACCTGTAGGATCGTTGACATCCGTGACATCGCCATGAAGCGCCTCTTGAAAAAACTGTTCGAGTTTGCTTGCACCTTGTGCAATATATTCAAATTTGAAGTCCCATTTCCCCTTGTATTCAAAGGGTATCAGCTGCTTCATTTCCAATTTATCTTCCGCGCGAGGAAACAGTCGCCAATTACCTGCATCGGAGTTTGCACGACGTGTAAACTCTTTCATGTACGCAAGAAGGATATTCTGATCGACGGTATTTGCAGGAAGCCCCTTTATGGTGAAAGGCACACTACCCACACCCCCTCGCATGAAGGCATCCACCAGTGGCCAACCCGTTATAAGGGTGCCGTTCACTGGGCTGGATGTGTGCTGAAGTGCATCTTCAGTTTTTGGTGACGACTGATCTATGCCCTTGGGCTGAACACCCATAATCGGACTTTCACTCACCCCGTATTTTGCATAGCGCAAGCAGGCTAGGTAGCTGTTTTCTGGTGAAAGACCGGCATTGATGTCTTTCTCCGGCCCCTTCGGTTGGTTTTCTTCAATGACAAAACCTTTACGCGTGTATTCCCAACCTTCTGCATAACTATTGGCCTGGCCTAAGGGATTATAAAGCGTTTCTGCGCGGGTCCGTGGATAATCATCTCTATACACCTGGGTATCCGACGCATTTTCCACGCTAGGATACGCAACTAAACGTTCTTGGAGAATAGGTTCTTTCCAAGTTGGCGCCATATTTGACTCAATAGTGCCTCCCTTTGGTGGTGTATAGGTCGATTTCGGCGGAAACATGTCATCAATTTTCGACGGTTTGGTCCAAGATTCCACCCCAGAGAGAATGGTTGGTGCTAAGGTATTCACTTCCCGAATAGTAACTGTTCGCTCCGTGGTACGCAGTGGTAAGTAGTCAGGATCATTAACCGCCGTACCCCCTGCCCGATCAAAAATCGGCTCCATGGCACGCTGGGGATCACAGGTAATACCCACAAAGGTTAGGGCGTCATAGACCGTCGTTGCCGCAAGAATTCTCTGGACTTCCCCATCAACGGCCATAATCGCCGCATTACTTGCCGATACGGCCCGTCCTCCAAAGTCTGCCAGAGCTGCTAGCGTTGCTTGGGATACTTTGGTGGTTTGGATAAGTTTGATTTCGTACTGCGCTTGGACAAGATCAATCAACATAGACTTTGCCTCCTCCATAACCGCTCCGTCCGTAAAGCGGAATTCTTTTGCGGGGGCGTTCACACCATACTTCGCGGGGTTCAGTGTGTAGCGATCTTCACCCTTTTTCCTATCCTCAGGGGACTTCGCCATGGAAGACTGGTAGACGCGCTGAATTGCGGTCATTTCTTTGGTTCCTTGCGTTATAATGGCTGCTAGTTCTGGTTTTAATGCTTGATATTCAGCATCCGTCAGGTCACGCAGAAGCAAGTCTTTCTGCACATCGAGCAGCTTTTTATAAATCGCAATCGTCGACTCAATAGCATCTGGCGAATCACTCTTCGGCTGATATGCATCATCTGAAAGCATACGTTCCAGCGTATTGTAGAGCGTTTGATTATAGAGTGTCACCGTCTGAAAATATGCCTGTGATTCGGAGAAATCCGCTATTCCAACACCCACGAGGACAAGAGGCTGAATATACTTGAGCCAGTCAAGAGCGCCCTTATCTTTACTGCGCAAGTAATCGATATGACGATTCTGGATCTGGGAGAAAATCGTCTGCATATCCGCACGAAGTCCCGTGTAGGATGTGCGTTTTGCCGTATCTTCAACGCGCTGCAAATTCTGTGCGGAACATCCTCCCCAATACCCATTGCGGGAGAAATCAAACCAATCTGGGAAACTATAGGCTTCCGGTCTCTTATCCAGTCGCAGATCTTTGTAGCCAAACCATCGTGGGTCCAGTAATGCTGCATTATCGGTTTTTTGTTCTGGTGTATCAGAATCAGGGTTTTTCACACGAAGAACCGCATCCATGCTTTTATCATAAAGTCGATTCGCCTCGACTTGTTTCGCTAAGGTGGCTTCTGATGCCATTGTACCAATATGCTCAAGGTACGCACCAAAACGACCAGCATCACCCTCTGTTGTCCCATAATACAAACCCCAAATTTGGGTAAACATGGTCTTTGCCGCATCGCGAACCCGCTCCATTTGCGTCTTTTCTTCCTTTAACTTTCGCAGCCGCTCGCGCCAAGCTTCCATTTGCTCTGCGGTCACGTTGTCACCACGTGGAGGGTTACTTTGCACATATTTGATCTCCATCTCCTTTGCACGAATACGTTGCTGTTCCGTGGCAAGAGAAAGCTGCACTTGGCGTGCGACCTTATCCTCTCGCCAAGCTGCCGTATTCTGCTGGTAACGTGCATTACCTGAGGCATTTTCCCAACTATTTGCAGCATCACGGGTAGCAGAACTAGTCGAACCACCTCGAAGGTAGATGGGATAGGCTTCACCACCAACCTGTGCCGTTTCTGGAGCCCCACCAAGGTAAATACTACACTGTTCTGCCGTAAAGGGCATATCCACAACATGGACAATAACCTGGAACTGCACAAAATCCTTATTCCAGTCGTAGAGATATTTCTCATGTTTCGTGAGGCGATCCAGAACACGCTGCCAGTTGACCGGATTTTCCTTCAGAAAATTCCCCCAGTCGAGAAACAGTTGCAGATCCCCAATAGCAATAATCTGCTGAGACACATAGGCAATATCCGGCTTAGGCGTGGCACTAATGTATTCTTTGAGCGAAACCGTCATTTGGTACCGCAGAACTTCGAGCTGTTTTGTGACAGGAATACTTGCATCCTTCGGATCATACAACTCAACAAATTTCAACTGTGCGGGAGAAGGATTATCAAAGAAAATCGTACACTCTTTCTCCTTGTCGCCGCCCGCAAAGGATGCACCAATGAGCCCACCTACAGGCCCGAGCACCCAGCCCCAGTTCTGCCAGTTACTTTGTGTACACCTCAGCATACGTGAAAGGTCATTTTGCCTTTCTGGATTCATGTGATGCACAATGCGTGTGTATTTTTGACCCGTGTACGGGATAAACTTTTTCTTTCCGCTGTCTGTCACTGTCTGGTCAAGAAAACTTTGCGCATCAAAAGCAAACTCCCGTGTCGTACCTTCTGGTGGCGTTGGTTTCAAATCCAGATAAAACCAGTGACCCGGTGCATACTCCGCTGACTGACCAAGACTATTAAAAATATCGCCAAGGTTCGTAAAATCCTTTGGCGCCTTATACAACACACTGGTGAACCGTCCAAAATAGTTTATGGGGGTTGTGGGGATATCGAGCTGCAGATGCAAACTTTCTTCTGCAGCAGATTTCAACATCGAATCCACCTCGTTTTCCAGAGCCGTATTGACCTCCAGAATATCTTTTCGGCCAGTTTCATCGAGCATTTGGACAATCTTGTAGATCGTAAAGGCGTCTCGATCACCCGCTTCGCCCGTAAGGGACCATCGACCCGTATTACGAAAGAACCCCGCTTGTTTGCCCACAATGGCACCGAACACTTCAATGGGCGTATACAGGAAGCTCTCAATAGGATCGCGGGTAAATATATCTGGCACCACCGCTGATTGTGTGATTCCTTCAGCGGCCTTTATGGTCAGTTCCTTTGTTTTCTCGCTATTTTGAGAAAGACTCCGAACCTGCCGCTCTTTTTCCGCGTCACTGATATTCGGGTTCGCCTGAATTTCCGCTCTTGCCTTCGCTATCAGTTGTTCCTCACTCATCACGGAACCATCAGGATTTTTCAACTGTTCGTCGCCAAGCAGCGCCAAGGAATCCTTAAAGTTTGTTCCCTGAAGTCGTGCAAGCCACTCTCGGGTGTACCGCATGTAGGATTTATTATCCCAGTTTTCAAGATAGGCGCTATATCCCGCAAGTCCAAAATCGCTCACGGACTGGAACTCACGGAAGATATCCATCAAGATTGCCTTTTTAGAAAAAAGACTGTAGCTCCCCTTTGCATAGAAGGAGTGATTTTTATCGAAATACTCTGCAAGGGCTGTACGTGCCTCGGCACGGTACTCACTTTCCAGAGCATCCAGTTTTGCTGCATAGGCTTCCATCCCTAGTTTTCGACGTATGGAACTGAGTTCCTTTTCTCGCGTCGGATCACGAAGAAACTGCTCCCAAGAAATCGGATACGGAATAACGCCATGCCAGACTTCTGGCTGGGGACGACCTGACGTTTCTTGAGAGAGAAAGGATCCACTGTTGGCATCGTACGCAAACTGCGGATCGTCAAAATCTGTATAGGGGAACAGACTGAGGTAGGATCGATTGTTTTTCGTTACCAAAGGGAGTGGCACACTACCAATCAAGACAATGCCTTTCAGCTTTGAAACAGTATTCGTAGATCCATCGCCTTCGACATACAGTTTAGCAAGTGTCTCGGTAATACGCCACGGCTCCTCACTTGGAGATGTAGGAATAATCAAAATTTTGGACATGGGCAGTTTTGCCTGAATGTCGTCTGCATAGCGACGAACGCGCTCTGCCAAGGTTATGTTGTGCATCTGCGCAGGAAACTCAGTGCGCAGATCCTCTCGAACCGGCGTCGGAGTTTCATCCTTCATCAGTGCACTATCCACAAGAATAGCCACCAAATCAACCTCAGGGCGATCGTCTGCAAAGGCAGCATGGTCAGGCACGACGATAAACCCTGCACAGAGTGAGGCAATAAGCACCGTACTAAGCCATTTCTTGAGCGATCGTATCATGCCAAACGGTGGTGGTCGTGGGTGGGTGAAATTTACACTTCATTATAGCATGAATATCGTCTCTATCTGAAGCAAATCCCCGTAATATTGTTGCAAAAAAGAACAATGATGCTGTGGTATTTTTGAAGGTGCGAACCCTTGCAGAAGAAATCAAGTTATGCCATCTTATGTAGGCATTATTTTGAACCTCAATTACGTATGGATCGTCATGTCTTGCGTCGGTATTTTCACAAGGATACAGACGGATCAAACGAAGAAACTCCCCAAAACTCACCCTCTCCAGAAGATGAATTGCTCAGAGAGGCTCTGGAAGATCCCTGCGAGTCATTACGCACTGAGCTAGAAAGCGTCAAAGACCAGCTTCTTCGGCGCACGGCGGATTTTAGCAACAAGGAACGGCGGTACCTAGACCGCATTGCAGAAGCGAAACAAGAAGGCATTGCCAGTGCTATCACGGGACTGCTGCCAAGTCTAGACACTCTAGACAAGGCATTGGAATCGTCGCATTCAAGCGACCTTGCGGAGCATCCCTGGATGGATGGCATCCGCCAGTTTGCAAAACAACTCGAGAAAAGTCTCCACGATGTTGGTTGTACAAAGCAAGAAATCATCTGTGGTCAAACGCTTTTTGATCCATCCCTACACGAAGCCATTGGGAAAGTACCTGCCTCAGATGAGTTTCCTTCTGGAAGTATTAGTCAGGTGCTTCAATCCGGTTATATGCTCGGCGAAAAAGTACTCCGGGTCAGTATCGTTCAAATCGCCGAATAGGTCGTAAGACGGTTTGCTTACGTTGATCGCGTCTGTGAATAGGCTACAGACGCGATTTTTGGTCGCACTAAAAATGAAAAAATATTCTTTTGTATGGGAACAAATGCATCACGTACCAGCAGTTCATGTCGACGAATTTCAATAATATCCTGTCGACCGACGAGCTTTCTTCCAAGGGGCAACCATGACCAAAATCGCGACACTTGCACCTGGTACAAAAGTCTGGATTCCTGGTAAAAGGCGGCATTACATACCGTACCGACGATCATGCCCGACGCAGTCACAACGCGCTTTCCAAGTAGTCGTGTACTCTCCCCTGCAGTGTCTGTAGACACATCGACAGTGAGGCGTTTTTTTTGTACGGAGAGACCATTAATATACACCCGTCGAAGACTTGTCCTGCCTGCCAAAACGAGCCCCTCGAGGTGGCCCTTTTCCATCCCAACAAGCACGTCATGGATTTTTGCCCTGTAGTTACCACCTTTCTGTGCATCGTGCAGAACAACAGGTTGTCCTCCCAGCCACAGTGGGCGCTTACTACTCTCTTGGTAAAAACCCATGGCGTCGGTTATTTATTGTACAATTGGTGCACTGCCACGTTCCGCAGGAACAAGTGCATCTCCACCTGCACTTGTCCCCGTATCCGTATTCGTGTTGTCAGACGTGCTTGGAGTCACTTCTGCATTGGTATTGGCACTTGAGGAAGCAGAAGTATCTGATGATCCCGCTGTACTTCCTGCAACGGTGAAAGTCGACGTAGCGCTCGCTGTATTACCCTGGGTATCTGTAGCAAAGACTTTTATAGGGTAGGACCCCGCTGGGTACGAACCCGCTGGTAATGCAAGGGATATTGGATGCGTTCCCTCCGTCACAGTTTTCACGAGCTTACTACCTACATACACATCCACGGAACGAAGTGGACTGTCAGGATCAACGGCAGAAACACTGAAGGTCAATGTACCGCCAAGATTGACGGTTCCTCCACCCGAAATAGTCACAACAGGCCGCCCGCTATCCTGGCCGGTTTTCACAGCAATGGATGATTGTGCTGTTTTGCCATCCTTATCGTAGGCTATGACCAAAATTGCATGGGTAGCACCTGATCCAGGAATAGTGACCGTACCAGAGGTAAACGGCGCGGACGTTCGCGTTGTAACCAAGGCGCCGTTCAAATAGTATTCCACCTTAGAAAGTCCAAAGGGTGCATTAATAGCTGCATCTACATTGACCTGGCCCGCCTGCACTAACCCAGCATCCTTAGGATAGGTAATACTCACAGACAATTTGTCGGATTCGGAAACGGGTTTACAGTCACTTGCATCCTTCGGAATTTGCACATCCTTTTGATCTTCTCCCTGATTACTTGCAAATCCACGTCCAGCAGCCCACGCAAGCACTGGATCCTCCCAGGCCTTTAAGTTCGGGCGCTCAGAATGGACGTTGTAGACGTAGATTGTTTCCACAATAGATTCATCACAACCCGCTCCTGCAAGAAGACCATTTCTTTTATCCACCTTCTTCCCCACAAGGGTCGTGTCATACTCTTTTGGAACAGCCCAGCTAGAGAATATATCCGTCGTCGTGAATTCTTTAGGAGTCCCCTTTGCTGCCAGTTTTCCTGAAAGAGTACTCACTGTTGCCTTCACAATTCCGCTTGGTTGAATAAAGGCACCTTTCTCTCTATCCTCATGCGCTTTAAGCATAAACTCCTTCCAGATTGGCGCTGCAAAATTTAGACCGTCTTGTCCCTGTTTCAGCTTGGACCCATCCATATTTCCTACCCACACAGCCGTTGCCAAGGAGCGTGAGTAGCCAACCGTCCACAAATCAGATGGATAAATCGATGCTCCAAAACGCTTATTTGAAGTACCCGTCTTTGCTGCCGTAACCACACCTGGTGTTGCTAAGGCATTTGCCCAGAAACCTGCGGGTCGAGCGCTCGCATCGGAAAGAATACTCGTAATTTCATACGCTACTTGCGGGTCCAAAGCGGTCTTTCCTCGATTCGGATCCAGTCGTTCAATCACCTCGCCATCAGACGTTGTAATCTCAAGAATAGGCGTTGGTTCAATATAGGTTCCCCCATTGGAAAACGTTGCATACGCTGCGGCCATATCTAGAGGTCGCACTTCACCCGCACCGATAGCTATCGGATAGCCGTAATAAAACTTCTCTTCAGGAGCCTTGCCTTCATTTTGTGTGTCAGCAAACTCCTTGAGATACGGGAATCCCATTTTCGCCAAAAACTCCAGCGTCTTCTCTTCTCCATCGTTCAAAAAGTATGCCTTGATTGGTGGAATATTTCGCGAGTACGCAAGTGCCTTTCGAACAGTAATTGGGCCGAGGAATCCTCCATCATAGTTATTCGGGAAGTTCCCTCCAAATCGTGTTTTAACATCCCAGAGAACACTTCCTGGCCCCCAGTTTCCTTCAAACAACTGCGCGTAAATCAGAGGCTTAAAGCTGGATCCTGGTTGTCGTTTGCGAACCGTCACATTCACATTTCCATCATTTGCTTCGTCCCAGTAGTCTCGGGATCCAACCATGGCAAGAATTTCGCCCGTGGCAGGGTCCACCGTCACAAGTGCTGCATTATTGATGCCGTTACTTTTTGCATACACATCGCCCTTTTTCTTCACTATTTCCTGCGCCAAATTTTGCAACTTAGGATCAATGGTCGTTTTCACAATATACCCTTTAGAACTCACATCTTCACCATATTTCTTTTCGAGGTATTCACGCACATACATGACAAAATGTGGAAAAACAATGCTCTCACGTGTTCGTTGAAACGTCAGAGCATTTGCTTCCTTCCACGCCTGATCACGCTCTTCTTTTGTAATAAACCCTTCCTCCATCATACTTTGCAGAACAAAGTCTTTTCGGCCAATAACGTACTTTGGATCATCCATGGAGGCACATCCCTTTGCCAAATTACCTGACTTGGGGGCAGACTGTGCAACGGTCTCATTGGAGACAGACTTTGAGGCAACAGACTTAGGATCAAAGGTAAAGTTCTTTTCCTTGGGAAGTTCAACGGAGTTACCGCCAACAAAAATATCAAAGTTTTTATTTCCCGTTGAGAACGTATAGGACTCAGTAGAAGAAAGGGTCTGTTCATCTCCTTTTTCCAGTGTTCCTTCAAAAATCGTTTTCCCGTCAGAAACGGAGGCAATTTTTAGCCAGACTTTTTCCCGCGCTGCAACGACCACATCCGATGCGACTTCTTCACCATCTCCTGTCGTCGTTGCGTCAACCTCCCCAACATTTGTGCCCGCTCCACCGGGGGCGGAACAATACCCCATAAGCAGATCTACATGCTGTCCAAAGGGAGAGTACAGCGCTGGCCCCTTTGGAAGAGATGCAAGCACTGCTGATTCCGCAATAGTAAGATCCTTGGCATCCTTCGAAAAGAAGATGCGGGAAGCCATTTCAATACCGTAGGCGTTCCCCCCAAAAGGCGACTGATTCACATACAGCTCAAGAATCTTAGACTTGGAGTATTTTTGTTCTAATTGATAGGCGAGAACTGCCTCTCGGAGTTTACGAATGTAGCTCTGACTTTTGTCTTTTAAAATAAGATTCTTCACCAACTGCTGACTAAGGGTCGATGCTCCCTGCGTCGCATTCCCTCGCCAGTTCGAAACCTGGGCACGGATGATTCCAATAACATCCACACCTGGGTGAGTATAAAATTTTCTATCTTCAGCGGCGATAATGGCGTCGAGAAAATGTTGAGAAATACGCTCCAGAGGGACATATACACGGTTTTCCTCACCAAACACTTTGTATAGTTCATTCCCCTCTCGATCGAGAATCACCGTCGATTCCGCAAGAACCTTGTCCAGATCTCCAATATCGGGGAGATCTTTCAGCAACATGAACGCAAGAACAGAGCCAGCAACAAGCGTCAGACCTGCAACAGCTGCAAATCCAATAAGGAGAAAACGGACAAATTTCGTTTTCTCTTCACGTTCTTTTCTTTTTTTACTCATCAGGAAGGAGAGAAATCGCATAGTGGCGAGGTGGCAGACAAAAGTAAAAGGAGAATAAACAGGCAAAGCTATTTGTGCCCATAGTAGGGATTTTCCTTAAAAGTGCAATCTTTCCGTGTGACACAAATGCAGCTTGGTTTCTATTGCACCTTTACCAAAAAACCTGTAGAAGAAAGACACTTCTCTTCATACGTTTCTGGCCAGATTTATGCCTCCAAAAAAACGCTCAAAAGTCGATCGGCTCATTAAAGGTATTATTATTGGTGGCGCCATTGGCTCCGTTGTTGGTGTTACTCTTGCACCGAAAAGCGGTAAAGAGACACGAGATCATGTAAAAAATTCTGCCAAAAACTTTCTCGCAAGCGCACAGAAGAAAGGGGAAAAAAAGGTGAAAAAAGGTCCCGTTGGTACGCTGCTTGGAGGTGTGCATACTTTAGTTTTTGGAAAAAAGAAACGATGAACACCACGTCCCTTTTCCGTCATCTCGTTCTTCTCCTCCTCCTCTGCATAACGCTCCTATCTCCTGCAAATGTGCAGGCAGATGAGGGCGTGAAAGAACCACTCCTGAAAAGTTTCTACATGGAATTTCCCGATGGGCACCGAACGTTGGTCACACCGGAGATTCTTCGACAAACTCTCACTATAGACAGTGTCAACATTGCGTCTGTAGACATAAAAACCCTACTGCAGATTGTTACAACAAATGACCGAGAAGCGCATCTTGAGCAGAAGACAGAACAGAAATTCAAAGAAACCACAACAGGCGCTCTCATTCCTGAACATGTGCAAACTTTCTCTGTTGCCTACCCTCTCCTAGAAAAAATGATCCTCCGTAGTCAAACTGCACCAGGCAAAAAAACGCAGGTTCTTCGCATTCCAGGAGAAGCATCAACGCCAAAACTCACTCTTGAGCGTCTCGATGGCACAACACAGGAGCTTTCCGTCGTCGCCCATGGAGTTTCTGACTTTTCCGGATCCACACCAGCGCGAATTCATAACATTAAAACCGCCCTTGCGCATTTTCAAGGCGCGAGAATCGACGCCGGAGCAACCTTTTCCTTCAATACGCTTCTCGGTGAGGTCGACGGATCTACTGGCTACATGAAAGAACTGGTCATTAAAGGTGATCGAACGCTTCCTGACTATGGCGGAGGTGTTTGTCAGGTCTCTTCAACTGTTTACCGTGCGGCTCTCAATGCAGGTTTCCCTATTATCGAACGGAAACCGCACTCCTACGCAGTCTCCTACTATCTTCCTTGGGGTACGGACGCAACTATTTATCCGGGTGTCATCGACCTACGATTTCAAAACGATCTCTCCACGCCGGTCTACATGCACCTCAGCATCGCAGGCACAAACCTCCATACCTATTTCTATGGTCAGCCCGATGGACGAAAGGTGCTCCTGAAGGGTCCGAATACCTATGCCTTTGTTGGTGCCCCCGATCCAAAGATTGAGTACGTCTCTACCCTCGCTCCAGGGAAGCGCGTTTGGAAAGAATACGGTCATAATGGCTTTTCTGCCTGGTGGGAGCGCGAAATAACAACAAGTACGGGAAGCACTCTGACAGAGAAAATTCTCAGCACCTACGAACCGAGAGGTGGTTTTGTGCTTGAAGGAAAAGGAATGGAAGTCCCCTTGCCCGAGTAACAAAAAAAACCTACACTTCGCACATCACACTTTTGCATTCTCTCAAATACGCACATCATGGAACTTTTTTGGCACGGCAAACATGCTTTTACGGTAGTCAGTGATGGAGTAACCTGTGCTCTCAACCCCTTAAAGGGTACGGGTATTCCAAAGGCTTCTTTTGCTGTTACCACAGAGGATGACCAAACCATGTATGACCCCAAGGTTCTCGAGCAGGCTTCCTACACCGTCAACTGGCCTGGTGAGTATGAAGTGCAAGGGCATCTCATTGTTGGTGTTGAACTTCCTGATGTCATGGATGGAGCAATTCACACCATGATGGCAGTCACAACAATAGACCACGTATCCATCGCACACCTTGGCTCCCTCACTCTCGTACCAGAAAGTAAACTTCTGGAAAAACTAGGTACCATCGACGTCTTGGTTTTGCCGCTCAATCCTGCGTTGAAACTGGAAAGTTATCTTTCCATCATTGACACCATCTCTCCCAACATTGTTGTCCCCGTGACAGACGATGCGTCTTCAGAGCTCATGACGCAGTTTTTGAAACATTTTGGAGCAAGTCAGCTGGAAGCGCAGAAATCCCTCAAAATGTCTCATCCCGAGACAACTCCAGACACGCCAGATATCGTGCTTCTGCTTCCTAAAAACTAGATTCATGGCGAGTATTCACCTGTTACCGCCCCTTGTTCAAAATCAAATTGCCGCAGGTGAAGTGGTTGAACGACCCGTCTCTGTGGTCAAAGAATTAGTAGAAAACAGTCTTGATGCAGGGGCAACAGCCATAAAAGTTTCCCTGGAGGAAGGGGGTATTGCGCGTATTTCCGTGGAAGACAACGGTAACGGCATGGATAAGGAAGATCTCCTCCTTTCTTGCGTTCGTCATGCAACATCTAAAATTTCCCAACTCGAGGATCTACAGCATATCGCCAGTATGGGTTTTCGTGGTGAAGCACTGGCAAGTATATCCAGTGTTGCCAAAGTAACCGTCACGAGTAGGACATCACTCTCCCCTTTCGCCAATCAGCTCTCCATCGAAGGTGACCATACGAGTACTCTTAAAGAAGTGGCGGCTCCTGTCGGGACTCGTATTGACGTTGAGGCCCTTTTCTTTAATGTTCCCGCCCGAAAAAAATATTTGCGCAGCAGCAAAACCGAGTATGGCCTCATTATGCGGTACATGACAGAAGTGGCGCTTTTGTATCCACACATTCGCTTTGAACTCCTCCACGAAGGCCGGAGCACTGCCCTTTTTGCGCCAGGAAGTGAAGAAGAACGATTAAAGTCTGCACTCGGCAGTCTGTTCCTCCAGGAACATCTTGCTGTCACGACCGAACATCCGGATATCATGTTGCATGGGTATATCTCCAAACCTCATGTCCAACGTTCAACGCGCGTAAAGCAATACCTTTTCGTGAACAATAGGCCTGTAAAAAGCGATATTCTGACCAAAGCGATTGCGCAGGCCTATCATCGCATTGTCGATGAAGGTCGCTACCCCTCTGTTGTTCTTTTTTTAACAGTGCATCCAACACTGGTTGACGTGAATGTACACCCAAGAAAACTGGAAGTGCGTTTTCATGACCCACAGTTTCTTTTTTCCCTGGTGAGTACGGCACTAAGAAAAGAACTGATGCAGGAGGGCGGACACCGCAGTCTTCGTGAAGAGGCGATGGAAACGAAGAATTTGATTGAAGGGACACCTACACCACTTCCCTCCTACAACCCGTTTTCACGAGCCAGTTCTCCCTATGCTGCTCCAAGTGCCACCCGCGGATTTAACAGTCAGCAGGTGCAAATGGATGTGGTTTTGCAGCACCAGCCCCTGCACTTTCATGAGCCGAAGAGGTTTGAGGAAACCAATTCCGCCCGTGCGTCTGGAGAGGCCCCCTATCGTATTCTGGGTCAACTTCTCCGGTGTTATATCGTTTTGGAAACCGCGGAGGGATTACTTCTGGTGGACCAACACGCTGCCCACGAACGCATTCTCTTCGATCGCCTGACTCTTCTGAGAGAGCAAAACAAGGATCACGTGCAAGCGCTCCTCACGCCGCATTTACTCCACCTGAGCCCTGAAGAACGTATTCGCCTCGAGCAATATCAGGGAATTCTACAGGAATCCGGTTTCCATCTTGATCAACTCGATGAATCCTCTTGGAGTCTGACTTCCCTCCCGGCAGACTTGCCTGTGGGCTCCATCGACATTGAGAGCACTTTTCACACGATTCTTGGTGAATGTGAAGATATGGAGACCGGCTGTTCGAGCAAACATCTTGGCGACTACCGCGAAAAACTCCATGCCTACACCGCCTGCCGTAGCGCTGTAAAATTTGGTGATGCACTGACCATGCCGGAAATGGAAGCCATTATGCAGGATCTCTGGCAGACACCAAGGAGGTATACCTGCCCCCATGGAAGAACCAGTATCGTTGCCCTGGAAAAGTCCCATTTGATGCACCTATTCAACCGCTAGGGCTTTATCCTTGCAGGGCGCATGTGCATCAGTATAATAGACCCGGTATTGTTAATCCACCACTGATGAATGAGCTGCTCAGTGCCCTCGGCACCATTGCTTCCTCGGAGACCCTCAACTGGGTGTTCCTCGGTGTGCTCGCCTACGTCGGTGTTCTTTGGATTGCGGTCATTCTTTGGGTTACAAAAGATATCACCAACCGCAGCAATAGCATGACGCTCCAGATTGTGAGCATTTCCCTGGTGATTCTTCTGACGCCTATTTTTGGCTTACCCCTATACATCCTTTTTCGGCCCTCTCGAACGCTTATGGAGCGTTACTTTGAGGAAGTTGAGCAGGATATGATCGAACAGTACTACGACTCCGTAGAAACAATGGAAGCTCCGCTGGAAGATCTTCCTGCGGCCCCCAAAGCTCCCAAAAAGTCTCCGGCCAAAAAAACTGCTTCGAAGAAAGAAGCAGCAGAGGTCGAACCGGTAGATGACCTCGACTAATTATTTCATTGTTCACTGACGTTCTATGAAAAATGCACCATGGTCTCTTCTTGCTGCCTGCCTTCTTATCAGTTTGTTTGGTGGCGCATTAGCAGGTTGGTCGAGAGATACCTTCTTTACAACGACACACACCGTTTCAACGGGAATCATCATGAGTCAAGGAGCCTCGACCCATGAAATTCAGGAGACATCTGTTTCCTCGGATGTCGTCTCCATGGTTGAACGTGCAAGCCCCTCTGTGGTGAGCATCATTGTGACCAAGGAACTCCTGCGATACAAATCGAACCCGCGTGATTTTGCAGAACTCGACCCATTTTTTGGGGAGTTTTTCGGTGGCCCTCTTCTCCCTGAGCGAGGTAATCAAGGGTCGACCAAGCAGAAAGTTGCGGGCGGTACAGGGTTTATTGTCACGGCAGACGGGAAAGTCGTGACCAATAAGCATGTTGTCCAGGACGCGGAGGCCGAATACACCGTCGTTATGGGTGACGGTACGGAATACGCAGCAGAAGTTATCTCTAGAGACCCCTCGAACGATCTCGCTGTGCTGCAAATGAAAGCAAAAGAAGGTGAAAGTCTGCAAAATCTCCGCAGTCTCAAACTGGCACGATCCTCAGATGTGCGCGTTGGACAGACCGTCGTGGCTATTGGAAACGCGCTCGGTGAATTTAACAACTCCGTCACCGTTGGTGTGGTCAGTGCAAAAGGGCGCAGTATTGCAGCCTCCGATGGTGGTTTACGCGGCAGTCTTGAGCAACTCTCGAACCTTATTCAAACCGATGCAGCCATTAATCCTGGAAACAGTGGCGGCCCACTCCTTGCTCTTGATGGTTCCGTTGTGGGTATAAACACCGCTGTTGCCCAAAGTGCAAACGGCATCGGCTTTGCCATTCCCGCTTCCGATGTCGACTTTGTGCTGCGCAGTGTGGCGAAATACGGCAAAATTATCCGACCCTACCTTGGCGTCATTTATCGCACAAATAGTCCCCAAATAGCAAAACAGTTCGGTCTTGATGTGGATTACGGGGCAATCTTAGAAGACAGCATCCAGGATGGTGAACGAGCTGTCATCACGGGCGGCCCTGCAGATACAGCCGGACTCCAGTCAGGAGACATTATTCTGACGCTCAATGGCACGAAAATTACGAAGGAATCCGACCTCAAAGACCTTGTGGGCAACTTCCTCCCTGAAGATGAAGTGACAATCACTGTTCTCCGCGGAAAAGAGACACTCACAAAATCCGTCAAACTGGGAAAACGTGAAGATACGACAGTAACCACACCTACTGTAGAGGGAACGAAGGAAGGCAACGCGTATTTCGGCGTCTATTCGACCCCTATTACCCCAGAATTACAAAAGCGTTTACAGCTTCCCGTCAGTGAAGGCGCCCTCATTTACAACGATTTCAGCGCAGGAGTTCCTGCAGTTGTTCAAGGGTCACCCGCTGCAAAAGCGGGGCTTCGTGCAGGGGATATTATTCTCTCTTTTGGTGGAGAAAAAATCACAGCATTACGCACGCTCTCCGCTATTCTCGCCTCCAAAAAACCCGGTGACACCCTCGAGGTCGTCTATCGTCGTGACGGCAAGGAAGAAAAGATCACCGTTACATTAGAAGCGCGTCAAAACACACAAGAACAGGAATAAACAAGTCGTCCGCTAAATGCGATACTTTTTCTTGCATTTTTTTCTAGGCTGCGTACTCTGGTCACGTTCCAATGTGAACAACACCTGCCCAGGTGGTGAAATGGTAGACACGCAGCCTTGAGGTGGCTGTGCCCGCAAGGGTGTGGAGGTTCGAGTCCTCTCTTGGGCACCATACAGATTCGAAGTCAAGTAGCGTCTAGAGCAGATGTTCTTTGTCGTCAGCCAGAGTACAAGAGAGGACTCGAATACGCCGAAGGCAATGTTCGCGGAAGCGAACAGAATACACACAACGTGATTACCACCGTCCATCAAGTGGCCACGAACCGGGGTCGCCGGAGGTGAGCTGAGCAAGGAGCGCACAGCGACAAAGCCAAGCCAACGTGAGGTGACCGAGGCTGTCACAACTTACCGCCAGGCAAGCAGCTTCTGCTCCAACATCCCCTCCTCCACAAGCGCCTTACCATCGATAAGCAACACTCCCTGCTCTTCCATCTCCTTCCTTGCATAGTCACCATACTTTGCCGTTGTCACATAAATTCCGCCTTCTGCCTTCTTTTTATGCATCGCATACACAAAGGCGCGCAGCTGATCTATAGCAATAAAGGAGTCCGGATAGTACTTTTTGCACTGCACAGCGATACGCCTACTATTCCAGAGTCCCCAAATATCTATGCCGCCATCCTGGCTTGCTGCCGTCACACGCACCTCGCGCATGCCAGCTCCTGTTAGTGCTTTCGCAACCGCGTGTTCAAAATCGAGGGGGTTCATTTTGTAGAGTTCTTCCAAGGGCTTCGTCACCTGTAACTTTTTTTGCATGTGACTTTTTTGCACACGGAGAAACACCTGTGCACCTCCCAGCGCAGCGCCGCCGACACCCCAAAATAGCAAGATCCACAGTACGGCACTTGGTATCGCCAGTGCAAAGGTAACCCAAAGAAGTGTCCAGAAAAGGGCGAGAAGCCCAAGTACGCGGGGTGCAAGCTGCTCATACTGTACACGCGTTTCATGCATGTGTTGCTCCTTTTTCATACGATCAAATTTGGACAGTTTCTTCCCGGAAGTGGAAGTCTTTTTTTGTGACATGCGGCTCGTCATATGATACAATTTCATGATAGCACGCTATTTTTTTCTCGACAAAGTTATGATTCAACGTGAGCACCTTACACGCCTCCACGAAGCCCAAATTATTACGGAAGACCAACTGGTCGCGATTGAGTCTTTTTTCTGGCAGGAAAGCCACGAGGGCGAGCACGCGCATGTTCGCCCCTTTATTCGCTTTCTCGTGGAGCTGGGCTCCGCTTTGCTCCTCCTCGGTTGTGCACTGGGTACATTTTTCTGGATGTCTCCTCTTCCTGCGTGGCAAGGAACCATCATTTCCGTCATTGCCGCGCTTCTTCTAGGCTGCTTTGGTATCATCCTCCGCCGCACCAGCATGCATGATGCAAGCCCTCTCCTCCTTCTGGGCGCCTCGTTGTTGACACCCGTGGTCATCTTTCGCTTCTACGATGCACTCACGCCACTGTTTATGCACTTTGGCCTTTGGCTGCCTCTAACGCAGGCGGGCGGAATGGTGGTCTTTGTGCTTGGTGTCCTTGTCCTTTTGATTCAGATTCTTCTCTTCTCCACGATCAAGAGTAATATTCTGTCTCTTCCCGTCGCCCTCACCTGGATGGCGCTCGTCTGGATGATGGCTCTGACCCTCCAAACGAACCTTCCAGACCTGACCTACTATATTCCTGCACCAAATCTTGCCCTGATCGTCATGATGTTCGGAGGTATGCTCCTGGCGATTTGGGGGCTCCTCTTCAACAACTCGCAGCGTGGCAGTACGGGCATTTGGCCTGAACTTGTCGGCCTCACGGTCACTACGACGATTCTCGCCACTATGACGTTGAATATTGGATTCCTCACCGCTGCTCTTCCTGCCCAGCTGATGTACCTCGCTGCAACGCTGCTCTTCGCCATCGCGGGCATGTATATCTATGCGCGAACCCAACGTATCGTCTGGGCCTTTTTCAGTAGCCTGTTTTTGCTGCTCTCGGTTTTTACGGGTTGGACAGCCATGAATGCGGGCAACACCAGTGGTCCTCTTGTGCTCGTTGGATCCGGACTGTCACTCCTCATTCTTGCGGCGGTCTGGCAGCATGCACATAGACGCTAAGCTCCTCTGGAAAAATCGTACAATGCGTGCTACAACCAATCTATCACGCTTCTAACTTCCACTCATGGGATTTGAAATTACGCTGGCGAAAATTCACTTAAGCCCCATTATTTTGTATTGGCGCAGTGCAAAGATCTTTTTGCTCACCCTGGTTGTGCTGACCATCCCCCTTGCCATGGCCATGCTAGGTCTCATGCCATGGCTGCTGAGTATTCTGCTGCTGCTCTGTATTACCGCTCTGTCCGGAGTCTTTATCTGGACAACGAAACTTCTCTGGGAAAAATCAGGTCTCTATATCACCAATCGGCGCGTCTATATTGAAGTGTACCGAAGCCCCTGGGAAACCTTTTCTACGGACCTCTACTTTCACAATATGCGGGATACGGCTTACTCGTATCATGGTTTTTTAGGTAAGATTTTTAAATACGGAACGCTCTTCGCGCGCAATGGAAGCGAAAGTGATGCAGCACAAGGTCTCGTGGTGAACCATCTGCCCGAACCAGATATCGTGCGGGATTACATTAGTTACGTCACCGCTATTGAGGCGGAAAAACGCATCAATGCCCTGAAGTATGAGGATTTCTACGTGCAGCGACGACCCGGGCAATCTATTGCTAGCAAAGGTGAAATGGATAAGAAGATGCTCTTCCTCCTGCGCAACATGAAAGGTATCACCGGTGCGGAACTACTCACAGATGCGGATAAAGACGTGCTTTGGATGACGGAAGAAGAGCGCAATCTCGGCGTGTTTGAAACCCTTATGCGAAAACATGTCGTGGTGGCAACGCACGATGACAAACTTCGTCCACCCGCAGCAGACATTGTTGTGCAGCGTGCAGGCCGTGTCGTTTTCCCAGGCGTCCCCTTCCCTGAAATTCCACAAAAAGATGTGGTTTCCTGCTCACCGGGAATCAAGGCGCATGAATACCTGGCAACGCGCATAAAGGTCGTGGGAAGCGATGCGACGCTTTTGATAGGGTGGAATTAATACTGTAAAACGATGATCGATCATGTCACGTTCTACATTAAGGATATGCAAACCAGTCTGCTCTTTTATGATGCGGCCCTGTCTCCTTTAGGGTATACACGCAAAGTAGAAATGATTGATGATGGATACCAGGTGGTCGGATATGGTGGAACAAGACCCCATTTTTGGATAGTAGAAGTAGAACAAGGAGATGAAATTACCCACGGTTTACATATAGCTTTGAGTGCGAATAGTCGGAGAGCAGTCGATGCCTTTTACCAAGATGGGTTATCCCACGGAGGAAAAGATAACGGAGCACCAGGATTACGCACAACATATAGCGACGATTACTATGCGGCATTCTTGCACGACCCTGACGGCAACAATATCGAGGCAGTCACTTTCGATGTATAAAACCTTGAAAAGGATCCTTTGCCTGATACAGTGATTCTCGTGTTTGGGCAATTAGCTCAGTTGGCTAGAGCGTCCCCTTGACGTGGGGAAGGTCACCAGTTCGAATCCGGTATTGCCCACCAGATCATGTAGAAAGCATAGAAACTCACTGGCAAAAAAGAAGAGCTTGTTTTCGAAGTCACAGCAATACCGGATTCGAAACCAGTGCAGCGGAGGAACACCATAATGTGTTCCGGAGCAAACCTTCGGGGGTCCGCCGCAGATGAGCCCGAAGGGGCCGAGCGAAGCGAAGGAATGAGTAGCGAGCCGCAGCGAGCGTGCGAATCCATCGTGAGGTGGCCGAATCCGGTATTGCCCACCATCAGACCTATAAAACACTGTAGCACTATTGGCCTTTTCGTCGTGCATGTCGAAAGTGTAAATTGAAAAAACAGGTGAAATACAATCACACGTCTGCTATGCTACTCACACTATTTTGAAACTTTTCCCATGTTCACACCTCTCACCATCGCAGCGACCATTCATGCACCTCTCGCTCAGGTTTGGCAACGATACACAACGCCAGAATTCATCATGCAGTGGAACCAGGCGTCACCCGACTGGCACTGCCCCTCAGCAACCAACGATTTGCGCGTCGGAGGCACCTTCACCAGCCGGATGGAAGCAAAAGACGGCAGCTTTGGCTTTGATTTTGGCGGCACCTACACGGACGTGGAACCTATGGAGCGTATTGCCTACGTACTCGGAGATGGTCGAAAAGTCGTAGTCACCTTCGCTGAAACCGACCTTGGCACGCAAGTGGTCATCGTTTTTGATGCAGAAGGAGAAAATTCCCTCGATATGCAACGCAGTGGATGGCAAAGCATCTTGGATAACTTTAAACGCTGTGCTGAAGGGGCATAAGAATTACAAGGGAGAGACGTTTTGCCTAAGAAAGTCCGCATGCTCTTTAAGGATTGCTCGCTCACCAGGTAAAACCATGCGTTCTTTCGCATGGGCAAAAGGAAGCCAAATTGCTTTATCCTCACCAATTTTTGGTCGAGACAGAGCACGCATAGCAAAAATATGCATGGTTTTTGTATACATAGCCTGCGCTGGATTTTCACTCACATAGGTGACATCACCCAGTTTTTTTTGAATTGAAAGGCTCTTGCATCCCGTTTCTTCTTCTACTTCCCGCAGTGCCGTTTCTTCTAGCGTTTCCCCTGGATCCTGCCTACCCTTCGGAAAAGCAATACGTCCATTGGGGTATTCGAGAACCAATAGCTCCAGAACACCGTTCTGTATACGACTTATTACACCACCAGCGGATGTGAGTGTCGTGTTCATAGATACGAAGTGACTAAGTTTGTACAAGACCAAACTACACGATCTTTACCAACCAAACAAATTTGCTACACTCAAAACATACCTTTTCGCCATTACACCATGAAAAAACTCCTCGCCCTTGCTGCCATCGCCACCTTGCTTAGCGGATGTATTTCCCTGCCCAGCCTAACACCGGAAAACGAAAAGCTGGCAGCGGATGTCAGTAGTTTCATGTGTATTGCGAACGAACAGGGGTTGCTCAAGGAAAATTCCGAACTCACTCCTGAAATGATTGAAGACATTCTTGCGCAACTCAAAGCAAAAGGTGCAGAGATAACGAGTATCGACCCGAAAGCAATTGAGATGCAACTCAATAAGGTATCTGAAGACCCCATTCAACTTGGTCTCTTTCTCAAAACTCTCATTGAAAAAATGAGCGCCTGCGGTGCAAAAACCAATGCGGCACAGCAATAGTAGTTTTATACAACAAAAGGCACGTTGACTTTTCGTCAAACGTGCCTTTTTTAACACCAAGACATACTACTTTTTAGCTTGACTTACCTTGCCATACTCTACAATAAAGTCCTCCTGACGACGAACGCCCGTCACAAGTGTTCCACGAGAATCATCCGTATCCGGTTCCAGCACATAAATAGGTTTCCCAAGCGCAGTAGCAAAGGCCATTTCCATGGTGACACTGGTACCGATGTACCCACCTGGATTATAGACCCACACCACATCTGCCTCTCGAATACGTTGAAAATGTGTAAAGGTCATACCCGCAGCAAGATAATGCCGCGTTGAGGCATCCAGCTTGTCATACACCCCTTTCATGCTCACCATGGGCGTTTCCACTCTAATACCATGGGCACGCAATACCTTCGCTTCTTCTTTGACCGTATCAAGAAACCGCAAAGAACAACACACAATAATAGTTTTCATAGTTTGAGTAGAAAAGATTACTAACCCCAGCCTATTCGCGTATTTGTTCCATTTCTAGTCAATAATACTTTACCGCCTAATTCCTTTGCGAAGGAGGCGTGCTTTGCTATACTCTTCCCGCTATTTTACTACCCTTCCCCACCCATGGAAATCGCGCAGAAGCACCCTACACACCGCTACCGAACTCATACGTGTCATGAACTGCGCGCAGATAATGCAAAGGGTACGGTCAAACTCTCCGGCTGGGTGCATCATCGTCGCGATCATGGCGGTGTGGTGTTTGTCGATTTACGCGATCATTTTGGTCTCACGCAGGTGGTTCTGGACCCCAAAGTGCTCCCAGAGGCAGAGAAATTGCGCAGCGAATGGGTTATTCAAATTGAAGGAACAGTACAGCTGCGTCCAGAGGGACAAGCAAACCCAGCCATGGCTACGGGCGACATTGAAGTGATCGCCAGCACGCTCGTGATCCACAACAGTAGTGAAACGCCTCCTTTCGAAATTGAAAGTCATGGTGGCGACGTCGCAGAAGAACTGCGCCTGGAATACCGCTATCTCGACCTTCGCCGCGAAGTCATGCAAAACAATCTCAAACTTCGCCATCGCATTATGCAGTGGAGTCGCTCCTACTTTGACGCCAAGGGGTTTTTGGAAATTGAAACACCCATGCTGGTGAAAGGAACACCGGAAGGTTCCCGTGAATACCTCGTCCCTTCCCGCCTCCATCCAGGTGAGATGTACGTACTTCCCCAGTCGCCGCAGCAGATGAAGCAGCTCCTCATGGTATCTGGCTTCGACAAATATGTGCAGTTTGCGCGATGTTTCCGTGATGAGGATCAGCGCGGAGACCGTCAGCCGGAGTTTACGCAACTCGATATGGAGATGAGTTTTGTGAGCCAGGAGGATGTCATGGCCGTATTGGAAGACTGGGCCCTTGGCGTGACCAAGGCTGCAGTGCCGCATAAAACCCTCCAACAGGAGATTATTCCAGTCATGACCTGGGATGAAGCTATGGACGCCTACGGAAGCGACAAGCCGGATATTCGCTTTGACATGCGCATTCAGGAGGCGACACCACTCCTTTCCAACCTGGGCATTGTCTTTCTCGATAACGCCCTTGCAGAGGGCGCGGTGATTAAGGCTCTTGTGGTACCGGGTGGTGCTGGTTTTCCCCGCTCCGTCATTGATGGATACGTGGAGCTTGCGCAAAAAAACAAAGCAAAGGGGCTTTCCTGGCTTGCCTTTGATGACAACGGTATGCGCGGCAGCATTGCCAAGTTTGTCGATGAACCGACGGCAGAGAAAATAAAGGAAACCCTCAAGGTATCCCAAGGTGACGCTGTATTTTTTGTGGCTGAACAATGGGAAAATGCCGTCAGTTGTCTCGGCGCGCTCCGTCTCGATCTCGCAAAGCGTCTGAACCTTCTTGATAACAACCTCCTTGCATACCTCTGGGTGACGGAGTTCCCCCTCTTTGAAAAAGGAGACGACGGAAGCCTGGGAGCGAGCCACCATCCCTTTACACGGCCCCTGGAAGAGCATATCGACCTTCTCGAAACCGACAAACTTGCCGCACGATCCTATACCTATGACCTGGTGCTCAATGGTGTGGAAATTGGCGGAGGTAGCGTGCGTATCCACGAGCAAACGCTCCAAAAACGCGTTTTCGAACTACTGGGCATGAAGGAAGAAGAAATCCAGCAACGCTTTGGACACATTCTTAAAGCCTTTTCCTACGGAGTACCGCCTCATGCAGGGTGCGCCATGGGTATCGACCGCCTGGTCATGCTGTTTGCAGACCAGCCGACTATTCGTGAAGTCATCGCCTTTCCAAAAAATCAAAAGGCCCGCGACCTGATGTTTGGAGCACCAACTCCCATGCCACTTTCCGCCCTGCACGAAGCAAACATCGAGATTTACGAGCATCTCGACTAATTCACCCTCCTATGCAGATCACTGAACTGGGTCACGTGGTTTTGTATGTCACCAACATACAGATCATGAGTGCCTTTTACCGAGATATCCTCGGATTTCATCAAATTTTTCAAGAAGGTCGCCTTGCGCTGTTTTCTGGCGGTCGAACTCACCACGAACTCTTTCTCATTGAGATCGGCGGCACGCCGAAACCGCACCGCGTAGAGCCTGGACTCTATCATATCGGCTTCAAGATTGGCGACGGCCCCGAGGCCTTACGCGAGGTGTACCGTCACTTGAAAGCGCAGGGTGTTGAAATTGTAGGAACAGGCGACCACACGGTCACCCACAGCCTGTACATTTTAGATCCAGATGGAAACGAACTCGAGCTCTATGCCGACGTCTCTGACATATGGAAAACAGACCCACAAAGCATACTCGCGCCCGTTAGAGCACTTGATCTGGACGAAAAATCTTGACTTCAAAAAACTTTCCCGTATGCTTGCGGCCTTGCACCATAGTGCATACGTATCCGCGTATGGCATGCGGGCGAGAAATAAAAAAGGAGGTGGCTAAAATGACCTATCATCATTTCATTCTAGTCGCTTTGTCCCTTGCTCTGACCTACTTGGTCGAGATCAAAGGACAAAAATAAAGGTACCATACGCTATTTACAGCCGTATGGCCCTTTTTTTGTCTTCGTCGGGGAAATGGCGTATACTAAACCATGACTAACACCAACATGCATGGGGACAGAAACACACCTCTCAATATTACGCAGTGAATTCCCTGCGCTCGCCAGTGCGCTTATTCGTGAATTCCTTCCTCAGGATATTGCCTATAATGCCGATTTTGCCCTGCATCCTGATGAACCTCGCCATCATAAACCCCAGTGGCATCAGTGGGGTATTTTGACGCACACCGATCGATTTTTACATGCCTTCGACACGGAGGTGCAAGCATATATGCAACTGTGGAATCAAACGAAACAATATGACAACTGGATGGCCGTTCATATTGATGGCAAGCGAAAAGAAGATCTCCTCAGAATCGGGATTTTGTATCATGATCTTGGAAAATTCACATCCCGTCATCTGTCAAAATACCAGCATTCGACGGACCCCGCCTACCCGGATTTTTCCTTTGGCGGTCATGAAGCGGCGTCAGAAACACTCATTCACTCTCATGCGGCAGCTCGGCTCCATGCTCTTGGGTATACAGATGCGCATATTCAGTACATTGGCCGCGCCGCAGCGCTCCACTATGAAATCGCGAAGGTGCGCGACCGCATAAAATATTCCGGTGAGGGGTACAGTTTCCGTTTTATTGGCAGCGATGACTTTACGCGTGAGGCGAAGCTTCTGCATTTGGAATATGCGGATTATGCTATGGAGGTCGGTCTGATGTATCTTGGTGATTCCCTTGCAAAAACTGGTTTTCGCCTCGACCCTATGCCGAAAGACGACACCTCAAGACTTCTTCACCCTGCCCTTCCCGACATACGGCTGTCTTTAGAACGAGCAGGTCTACCCGCGCAACACATTGATTGTGTTACCCACGTGCCCGTGTCCATTGAGGCCGTTCGTGTCTTTCTATCCTTGCTGTAAATAAAAAAAACACCCCAAGTCTTGAGGTGTTTTTTATTAGTCGCTCCTTTTTAGATGACGCGCACCTGACGTTTTGTCATAGCATACCCTGCGCCTGCAAGGGCAAGAAACAGAGCAATAAAGGCGAAGAGAAGTGGTCCTGATTCCACCTTGACTGCACGACTTAAGGAAGCACTTTCTTTCCCATCACATAAGGCAGTCACCGCAAAGTAGTACTGCTTGGCATCCGTGCTCAACGCAGTAATAGGAAACTTTGGCTCAGTCGTATTCATGGTTTCCGTATAGGTACCTTCCGTGGTTCCTTTGTAGACCTTGTACCCTTCTGCCGTTGCGACAGCGTCCCACACCAAGAACTTCTTCTCCCCTTCAATAATGACACGAAGGTTTGTGACGTCTGCAGGCTGACAGACTGCCGATGCAGCCGGTCGAACGGACATGGGCGTTCCTGTAAATTCACTACTCTGGACAACGGGTGAATTATTTGCCGCAAGTGCCTGTACGCGAATGTAGTGGAGTGCATTATCCGCAAGAGGCTCAAGCGTTGCTGACGTAGCAGAACTTTCCGCAAATTGCTCTTTCGTATAGTTCTCAGGGCTGACTCCATACAAAATGCGAAAGCGCGTCACCTGATTTTTTCCACCACTAAGAGACCACTGTACGGAAAGCTTTCCGTCTACATTATCGGCCCGTGCATTCGTGATGGCGAGCGCTTCAGGTGTCGTCACCGCACGCGGATCCGTTTGCTGCAGAATAGCCCCTGCCGTATCCAGTACCTGCATCTGCAAATAATAGGTCGTATTCGGCGTTAGGCCCTCGAGAGTAAATGGCGATCCACCCGCAATGTCTTTCTTCTGAGAAAGGTTTGTTGCGCTTATACCATAGGCAAGGCGTAAAAGAGGAAGAGTCGTTACCGTAGAAGGTGTTTCCCAGGAAACATCAATGGAGGTGGGATTCTTCGGCGTATACTGTACCGTATTGAGATTGATCGCTGGTGCAGTAATTTGCACTGCCGCTGGATATACCTGCTCCCCCGTAACTTGTGTTGCCGTTTCGATTTGTACTTTTGCATCGTAAGAACCCGGAGCAGAAGGAAGCGTGATTGTGCCCTCATACTGACCTGGCATTGTAGCACTTTCCTGCAATTGATAGGGATTATTCGCAAGAACGTACAGTACACGTGGTAGTCTCGCCTCCGCGGTTACGAGCACTTTCACCTGACTGCTTGGCGCGAAGGATGGCCCCTTGGGGTCATAAAGAATACCCTGTACCGTGGGCGTGCTCGAGCGCAAAGAGACCGTTACCGACTCAGAGGTAGCAACGACCGTTCCTGAAGCATCTAGAGACTTCACCTCAAGGCGATGGGTTCCATCGGTCAGTCCCGTCAGTTTACCCGTGAAAACACCCTGGGCGTCCGCCGAAATGGTCAGGGCTGAAGTGCCGTTATCAAAAATTTGCAGTGCCTGAAAAGGGTCTGCTGTACCTTCCACGGTTATATCGCCACCCGTCAAAATTCCTGCCTGTGGCCTGGTAATAACAATGGTCGAAGCCGCAGTTGTTGATCCGCCGCCGGCCCTGTCGTACGCCGTCATCGTGAAGGACGTGGAGAGACTGATATTATCTCGATCCACAATTTCAATGGTTTTGTTTCCACTACTCAGAAATCGTGCAGCTTGAGAAAAGACTTTCGTTGCAGCAGGCTGTTCTGCGCCCGTGAACTGGTAGCCGGTCGTTTTTAAAGGCAACTCCGCATTTGCATCCGTGGAGGTAAAGAGAAGCGTTCCGCGATAATCGGATGCGGGCTGACCATCCTGCGTGAGCACTTCCACCGTAATATTGTAATAATCGCCAACTGCTACGCGATTCGACGGTTCTGTACGCACACGGAGACGACTCGCGGAAGAGGTCAAGGTCGTTGTATTTGACTGTGCCAATAAACTGGCCTGAAGCTGCCCAGGATTGATGGATGTTGTCGTGGCTCCAGATTGTACATCATTCGCAAACAACACCTGTACACGGTCACCAATGGGCATATTTGCCGTCATATCCATGGCCGTCAAGGTTGCCAAGCCCTCTTTTGTCGATCCCACCAGAAAAGCAATGGTTCCATCGGGAGCAGTTTGATCCACAGCGGATTTCAGTGAAACCACATCCTCCTTACGTGAAGACACAAGGGAAACCTTGTGTTTTTCCACAGGGTTACCGTATCCGTCCTGGAGAGTCACTGTGATCTGCGCGCTGTCTTTACCGTTGGCAGCTGCCATTTTTTTGCTGGCGATAACCGAAGAGAGCGTCGCTGCGGGCTTATCAGCAAAAACTTGAAAGGATGTTTCAGCCTTAGTTCCGCTTGAGGTAGCCGTTACATGGTACATCCCTGCGCGCTGCGTATGAAAGCTATCCACATCAACGGAGGCAACACCACGATCGCTCGCATTGGTGGCAAAACTGAGTGAAGAGCCGTCAGGTTTTTTGAGCAAGAAATCGACGGAAGCGCCACTTTTGAGCGAAGAAGTGGAGAGTTGGGATCCGTAACCTGCAATAGTATCCTCAGCAAAGGCACGAAAAGCCCCTGAGGCACTTCCCTGCTGTGCATAGGAGACATGCATTCCAGAGAGCACGCCCACGAGAAGAAGCGTACTGATAATTTTTTGTGTTCGCCCAAAGGTTGGAAAGGTGTACCGAGCCATGTGTGTATATGTGTGAAACGTTAGTTCCCATCATTATACCCTTCTTTCCCTCATATTCAAAGGACGGAATTTATGTTTTATTGTTTGATACTACTTTCGCAGTTTCGCTGCACATGCAGCCTTCGCAGCACAGGTAAAGACTTTATCCTTCACCCGCAAATCCACATACTTGAGTGAACCATCTTCCAGATTCAATTTTGGCTCCGCTGTCTTGAGCTTAAAAAGCTGCGTTTCGATATCCACATCGAGCCATAACATAATTGCCGTATCCTTCCCGACATACAGATACATCTCCTTTTCAAAGGGTAGGTAGAGCACGCGATGCACGGGCTCTTGAAAGTTTTTTGCAAAGATACTCAAGGCTGCCCGCATGCGTGAGAGCAGCGCCTGATCAATGAACTTCTTCCCCGCTTCAAGTTTCGTGAGCGTCAGGAGAACCGACTGTTCCGGATCTGTCGTTGCATAGCGAGGTATGTCGATGCGTACGAGATCTTTGTGGGTATTCACATCCTCCTCCGTTGCCTCACGCACCAAGACATTTGGTACGACGTACCCATTTTCACTGAGCAAAAACCCCGTACCCGTGTCTCCTTCATAATTAATTTTGGCAACCATAGGCCAGGAAAACACCCGAAGTTGAATGGACTGGGGGTAGAGTTTATTCACTTCAACACGTCCAATGGTCGGAAACATGGCCTCCAGTTCACTACGAATTTGTCCTTCGCTCACCAGAAAAATATTTTTTCCGATGACGGTTCGCATGGCCTGTTCGATTTTTTGCGGTTCCACAAAAACCTTATCGCGAATCACGACGATGTCCGAGACCACAAAAAAACTGGAAAAGAAGATGACACCGATACAGATACCCAGCAATGTAATGGACATACAAAGGAGCAGAAACCGCGGGGTAATAAAGCGGGAAATACGCTTTTCCGCATGGAGGCGGGCAATTTTTATCGAGGCACGTGGCGATGAGCGTCGACGTTTCACCATCGGGGTACTGCGTACATGCAGCAGCTTCGAGAGCTGCCGTTTTTTTCCTACTTTTTTTCGCCCAAAGAGTTGGAAACCTGCCATAGACTACTTCAAATATTGCGAGTAATCGTTTCCTACCACGAGAACTGCAGTGTAGCCATCGAGAGAGAGCTCTTCCAGCATAGCGGCGAGCTTCCCTTCAGGGTCCGTTGTACGGTCAACCGTCGCCGTATTTGAAGACCATACACGGTTTTGCCCCGGTACAAAGAGTTGGAAGTTTTCGCTGTTTTTCTTCATCTCCTCCTCGGAAAAGTAAAAGAATGTTGTTTCTGGTAGTGCAACACCACTAGGTGCATTGCCACTTTCTACTTGAATACCATAGGTCCCAAACAACCCGCTTGCAAGTGAGGCTATGCCTGAAACACGTCGACCATTTTGCATGGTTCCATTGAGCACAAGGACTTTTGGCGGGTGAGCAAAAAATTGCGGATTTTGAAAGAACATGTAGGTAAAGGACTGGATGTTCTTATAGTAGTTTGGATTTGCTCCAGTTGCTCCGTTTGGCAGAAGCACCGCTGCACCACCAAAACTTGCACGGTCTCCGTTGTAGAGTACTCCACCTGGCTGCGTTGGGTCATCACTGAGAACCGCACTCGCCATATTTTCACGCGGGAGCTTATTTGCATAGCCCGCCAGTCGCAGAATTTCACGCCAGGAAATATCTGTAGAAACGTTATTACTTATGCTCAAATAAATGCGCCGGAGTTGCGAAGGATTCGCAAGAATATCCTTTGACACCAGCTTATCAAGCAAGGCCTTGATGATCATTTGCTGTCGTTTCGCGCGATCAAAGTCAGAGGTGGAGTGTCGACTGCGTGCATACTTTAAAGCCGTTTCCCCATCGAGAGTTTGCTTTCCAGCGCGCAGGAAAAACGTGGTGTACCCATAGTTGTTGTCTGGATATTCCCGATCAATAAAGTTCACGGGCACATCGACGTCAATTCCTCCAAGAAGGTCCACAATGTCTATGACCCCCTGAAAATCGATGCGGACCGTATATTGAATCTCCATACCCGTAACGCGCTCAACCACGTCTTTAAGGGCATCCATAGCTTCACCGTGGACTTCAGGCAATACTTCTTCTGTATTTGCATTGACCTGGCCCGTTCGCGCCATAGCTGCCTTCATCGCCAACGTATAGATTCCATTGATTTTGGTACCACCTAAACCAGGAACGGAAACATAGAGATCACGGGGAATAGAAAGCATCCCCACAGCAGGTTCCTTGTTTTTGATATTCACCAGCATAATGGAGTCCGTCAGATAGGGCCCCTCGTGTTTTTCACCCCCAACTCCCACCACAAGAATATTTGTATCCCCATTAGAGTCGACTCGTAGCTGCTGCCCAAAAACATTGGAGACATTTTCCACAATCATTGCAGGAAAATTGAAGCTCATCCCACGCAAAAATGAATATGCTGTAATGAGAAGAAGGAGCACAAAGGCTGCACCAATACCTGCAACAATGAGCGAGGTGCGAGTGACCTCCATAGTCAGGAGGCGGCGTTTTTTCAAGGAAGAAATTTCAGGCTCGTGTTGTTCGTTGGTAACGACAGGTTCAGACATGCAGGAGTGGAAAGAAATGAACGGAGCAGATAGAATGCTCAGCTGCGGAAATTCCGCAAAACGTACCCACTTATTGTATGCAATGAGAGACAAATGGAAAGCCAAACTCCTCCGAGAACTCCTTCCTGTACCCTGTATTTTATGCCTTGGCTATATTTACGGAATTACCTATCCCTTTCTAGCCCTGCCCCTCTGGGTATTCTTTGGTTGTTTACTTTTATATGGTATTACTCCTCCCAAAGTCGTGGTGTGGGTTCTTTGCCTCTGCTGCATTGCTCTGGGAGCATATGCCGGTACGAGCCGTCTTGCTGCGAGTTTTGCTCTGCAAAAACAAGGTCAAGCGATACAAGATGCAAACATATCGCCCCTGCTCCTGGAAGTCATGACGAGTTCCGAACAAGCAGGTGCGATGATCACTTGGGTTGGCTATGAACCCACACGAAAAGTGGGTATTCGTGTTGAATCACAGGAGGACCCACACCTGCTACCTGGAGATCTCGTTCATATTACGGGTACCTTTGTCCCCTTGCGCAAGAACGAAGAAGACACCTTTGACTACCCACTGTATCTCGCAAAAAATGGCATTGGAGCACGACTTCGTGCGAACAGTCTGAAGAAAGTACGTGACGGTCCGCCCAGTATCGCACGGTTCGTCGCTCTTGTACGTCGTGCGTCCTTAGAAAAAATGGCGGTGCTTTGGCCTGGAGATCCTGGCGCATTGATGGCAGGTATTCTCATAGGAGCACGGGGAAGTTTTTCTGAGGCGCTGTCCGAAAGTATGCGCAGGACAGGTCTTATGCATATTGTTGCCGTGTCCGGGTTCAATATGACCATTCTCATTAGCTGCGTTCTCCACATCGGTCAACGCTTGCCCATGTGGGCCCGTGTACTGGCAGCTATTCTGGTCCTCCTTCTGTTTACGCTCCTCGTGGGTCCTTCAGGAGCCGTAATACGTGCGTGTCTCATGGGCATCATTGCCCTTCTTGCCAAACTGTATGCACGACAGGCAACTGCATTTCTATGTCTTGTCTATGCAGCGACGGTGATGTTGATTTTTTCTCCCCTTGATGCCGTGCTCGACATTGGCTTTCAACTCTCCTTCTGCGCAGTACTTGGCCTACTTTGGGGAGAACCTATAACCTCAAAATGGTTTACCTCCTTCCCAGCCTGGTTTCGCGCTGAACTCTCTACCACTATGGCAGCGATTTTGTGGACCTTACCCTTATCCGTTGTGTATTTTTCCTCTCTTTCGCTCATCGCACCAGTAGCAAATCTTCTTGTTCCGCCCTCAATTCCCTATCTCATGCTGGGTGGTTTTCTCTCCTTTGTTCTCGCCTGGTTTCCCGTATTCGATGGACTAACAACGCTCCTCGCTGCAGCTATGCAGATCTGGATTGAAGTACTGCTGTTTGTCTCGCACAGTCTGAGCCAACTTCCGTTTGCTGCAGTGCATGTTGAATTAGCAACAGCCTGGAGAAGCATATTTCTCGCAGGCTGTTATGGGATTCTGTGCCTTGTACCCTACCTTGAGTGGAGAAAAGGCTGCGTAGGATCGGACGCTTAAAATTTTACCTGCACATTCTCACGCTCCTGCTCTGGAATTTCAAAGAACGCCTTGGCACCAAAACCAAGAAGTCCAGCAATCAAAACCGTTGGGAACGTCTGGAGTGTTGTCATGTAGTCCTTGACCACTGCATTGTAGCCCTGACGAGAGACATTGATATCCTCTTCAACAGAGCTCAGAGTCTGCTGCAACTGCAAAAAGTTTTCATTGGCCTTGAGATCAGGATAATTTTCCGCCACAGCAAAGAGACTTTTGAGCGACTGCGTCAACATGTTCTCTGCTGCTAAACGTTGCTCTGGATTCCCTGCCTGCATCGCCTGGCTGCGTGCCTGAGTTACTTTTTCAAACACCTCTTTTTCATGGCTTGCATAACCCTTCACGGTTTCCACAAGATTCGGAATAAGATCATAACGCTTCTTTAACTCCGTATCGATTGTACTAAACTGCTCTTCCACCGACAGTCGCTTTGCAACCAAACTGTTGTATACACCAACAAACCATAGTGCGAGCACAGCGACGAGAACCACAATTGCGAGTAACCATTCCATAGAGTGAAAATTAGGAGATGTGAACATCCAAACCTCGGTACTTATTCCGTATAGGGCATAATTTCTATCTTCTGCATCACCACATCTTCCAGTGGTTTATCGCAGCCAAGTTCCGCCTGGCTACAGATCTTTGTTTTCACGCTACCAATGGCTTCCGCCACAGGAAGGCCATCAAAGACCTGCGCAAAGACTGTATATCCACCATCGAGGTTGCGTGTTCCAGCTGGGTTGACCACAATATAGAACTGGCTTGTTGCCGTGTTGGGTCCAGACTTTGCCATACCCAGTGCACCAAATATATGGGACCGATTGCGATTTCTCTCATCAGGAACCGGTTTCCCATTTGCGCTCTCTCCACCGGTACCCGTTGCGGTTGGATCTCCGCCCTGGGCTACAAAGTTTTTAATCACCCGGTGAAAAACTAACCCATCATAATACCCTTTCTTGGCCAAGGCCTTAAAATTTGCCACGGAAAGTGGCGCTTCTTCAGGAAAGAAACGTACTTTCATAACACCCATATTGGTGGTAATGACAGCAATTTCTTCACCTGCCGCAGGAGCTGCAGCCTGAGAGGTCATGCCGTCCAGAGAATCCGACGTTTGATTGGTATTCATAGAGTTCGTGTTGCCGTAAGAAAGTGAAGAAGTGCCAGAAGATGGCGTACCGGGAGTACAGGAGCTGAGAAGAATGACAAGCGCGAATGCCGCACAAAGCGATCGAATCTGCATAGAAAAATTATGATGATGTAAGGGCCTCTCCAAGTAGGAGAAACGGGAGAGACTGCGTCATTTTAACAGGAACTACAGATCCGACAACGGATCTATCAACTCCTTGAAACTGCACACGTTTAGCACACCGAGTCTGGCCTTCGCCACGTCCATCCTCAAGGATGCGCTCCACGAGCACGGGAAAGTAATGACCAACATACCGCGCATTCTTTTCTTTGAGCTGCTCGATCATCACTTCATTGAGATAGTGCCATCGTCGCGCCTTTTCTTCGGGAGTAACATCGTCTTCAAAATGTTTGGCACTGTAGGTGCCTTTGCGGGCAGAATACCGTGACGTGAAGGACATATCAAAGCCCACTTCGCGGAACATGGAGACGGTTTGCTGGAACTGTTCTTCTGTTTCACCACAAAAACCCACTATGACGTCAGTCGTAATAGTAACATCGGGCACCGCGGCCTTGAGTCGCTGCACCACATCAAGAAACTGCTCCCGTGTGTACTTGCGGTTCATTCGCCGAAGAATCTCATTATCTCCACTTTGCAAAGGCATATGCACATGATTACACATGGAAGGAAGCTCCTTATGCGCCCTGAGAAGTTCATCATCAAAATCCATGGGATGCGGTGACGTATATCGCAGACGATCCAGTCCGGGAATTTTATTGATCTGGTACAAGAGCTCCGCAAAGTTATTCTTCGAATACTCCGTTGTTGAAGAACGATGACGGTAGGAGTTCACGGTTTGCCCAAGCAAAGTCACCTCCTTCGCACCTTTTTCCACAAGCTCCCGCACCTCTTCAATAATTTCCTGCATAGGTCGGGATATTTCCCGCTTCCGGGTAAAGGGCACAATACAATAGGTGCAATACTTGTTACATCCGGTCTGCACAGGAACGAATACCTGAAAAGACTTCTCATAGTCGGGCTGCACATGAAAGTAGGATTCTACTTCGTCGGCATAGTCCTGACCGAGATTTTCTCCATAGAGCACGCTCAGATAAGAAGGAACCTTCGGGAGATCTTCTATGCGGAAAACGAAATCCAGATTATCCGTACTGGCAAAGAGACGATCTTTTGAGACCAGTTCTCCCCAGCGTTCGGCAACACCCGAGTCACGCACCATACACCCCGTGAGTCCCACACGAAACTTAGGATTTTTTTTCCGGATTGCTCGTGCCTTTGTGAGTTGTCCCCATACCTTATCTTCCGCCTTCTGTTTTACACTACAGGTATTCATAATGACCAGGTCTGCCTCTTCCCATGTAGGGTGAAACGCAAAGCCCGCCTGTTTCATTTGCGTGTGAATACGTTCTGAATCCGAGATATTCATTTGGCACCCGAAGGTGAGGACACTGTATTTCATGACTGCAATAGTATGAAGTTAGCGCTAAAAGTCCAGAAATCCTTTTACTTGCATTATGCCAATTCGACTCGATGAACCGTTCCCATATTTCCATGAAAAACCCGTTTCCCAAGGTCAGAAAATCGCGTCGGGTCATCCGTCGTAAAATACTCTACCCCGCCCTCTGTTGATAAGGTATTCGCAAGATCTGGGTGCCGCATAAGATAGTCGTCTAGGCGTCCGTGTGTTGCCGCAGCGGAGGTAATAATCTGCACTTGTTTTCCCATAATACGCCGAACATCTTTTTCTAAAATCGGGTAGTGCGTGCAACCAAGAATCAAGGTATCAATGGCCGCATCTTTTAAGGACCGAAGATATTTTTTGAGAATACTTCGTGTCTCCGGTCGTGTTGCCCAGCCTTCCTCAATCAAGGGCACCAACAGTGGCGTTGCCTTTTGATACACAGATATCTTGGGATCGAGTTTCCCAATCTCCCGCAAATAGGCGGCGGAAGAAACGGTCCCCCGGGTGGCAATGATCCCAATGCGCTTGTTTTTGGTGGCAGCAACCGCGGCTTCTGCCGTGGGGATTAAGACCCCTAAAATACGTTTTGTCGGAGAGGCAAGCGTGGGCAAATAGGTCTGCTGCACTGCCCGAAGTGCATCGGCGGAGGCAGTATTACACGCGACAATAACGAGTTCGCAATTTTTTTGTTCAAAGAAAAACGATGCCGCCTCACGTACGTACTGCGTAATGGTTTCCTTCGAACGCGTCCCATAGGGGTTGCGCGCCGTATCTCCAAGATAGATATAATGATACTCGGGAAAGGCCCGTGTCAGTTCCTTGAGAACCGTCAGCCCTCCTAAACCTGAATCAAAAACACCGATATTCATAGTGGAAAGTGGTCATCCTTGCTCTACAACAGAAACCATTCTACAATGCGGGCGTCTTTGTACAATGGAAATATTACACATGGAATTTACCGCACAAACCGTGCAAAAACTGGCAGCCATGGGGAAACTCACGCTTTCGCCAGAAAAGCAGGAAAAACTGGCCAAGGAGCTTTCTGACATTCTCAGCTGGGCAGATCAACTTGCTGAGGTTGATGTCACAGGCGTGGAGCCCACATCCCAAGTCACGGGTCTTACACACGTTGTGTTTGCAGATGAACCCGAGACCGCAGGTTTTGCCGAGAAAGATGCAAGAAGCTGGCTCGATCACACAAGCCTCCCTGTGGAGCTTGGTCATATTAAAGTACCTAAAGTTTTGTAATGACAGCAAAAAAGATCATATACAAAATTACTTACCCAAATAAAAAGATCTATATTGGAAAAGATTTAACAAATAGTATTAATTATTTTGGGAGTGCTGACAGTGGCATCATAAGTGCAGACTTTTCAGAAGAAGATCGAAAAATATTTACAATAACTCGTGAAATTCTTTGGGAATCAACAGATGCCCCTGACAACGAGGTTAACAGTCAGGAAATCTACTTCATTACGAAGTATCAATCAAATAATCCTTCAATTGGATATAACAGGTGGCCCAAATTTACCTCTAAACTTTAGGATAAGAAGTTATGTCAAAAATTACTGAAATTCATGCTTTGATTCAAGCAGGGAAATCGATAGCAGATATTGTTTCCGCCTATCTCGAAAAAGCAGAAAAGGCGCAAGAACGCCTCAACTGTTATACGTATATAGCCAAGGAAGAAGCCATGGCTGCTGCAAAAGCGGCGGATGAGCGTTTGGCACGCGGCGAAGCCATGCGCCCTCTCGAAGGCATTCCTTGTTCTATAAAAGATGTTTTGTGTACAGCCGGACTCCCCTCCACAGCAGCGTCGAAGATGCTCAGCGGCTTCACGCCAACCTACAATGCAACAGTTGTGCAAAAGCTCCTTGATGCCGGGGCCATTATCATAGCCAAAAATAATTGTGATGAGTTTGCTATGGGTGGTTCCAATGAAAATTCAGCCTATGGCCCTGCTCGGAATCCACACAATACAGAACTTGTTCCAGGGGGTTCTTCTGGTGGTTCTGCGGCTGCCGTTGCTGCGGATGCCTGCGTCTTTTCTATAGGAACAGACACGGGTGGATCTATTCGACAACCCGCAGCATTTTGTGGTTGTGTTGGGTTAAAGGTGACCTATGGACGAACCTCGCGAAGAGGTGCTATGGCCATGGCATCATCTTTTGATACGGTGGGGCCGCTTGCTCAAACCGTAGAAGATATTGCGTTCATTATGGAGGTCATTGCGGGCAAGGATGCAGGAGACAGCACAACTCTCCACGCGGATGTACCAAATTATAAACAGCACCTTACGGGCGATCTGACAGGAATGCGTTTCGGGCTGCCTGCGGAGTACTTTGGTGATGACCTTGCTCCAGAAATTAAGGCACAAATCGATTTAGCCATCGAACAAATTCGATCTCTTGGAGGTGAAGTACAACCCGTGCAGCTCCCTATGACAAAATATGCGCTTGCGGTCTACTATATTACGGTTTCTGCTGAAGTCACTGCGAACATGTCGCGTTATGATGGTCTGCGTTTTGGCCCTTCCACAACAACTCCAAAAGATTTAGATGATCTCTACACCACGAACCGAGAGGCCTTTGGCGAGGAGGTACAGCGTCGCATTATTTTGGGTAACTTTGTTCTTTCCCATGGCTACTATGACGCCTACTACAAGCGAGCTCAGCAGGTGCGCACCTTGATTCGTGAGGATTTTGATCGGGTGTTTACGGAAGTCGATATCCTCATTACCCCCGTCACCCCTACCCTGCCGTTTCCCATCGGATCTAAACAGGACCCGCTTGCCATGTATATGGGCGACGTTTTCACCCTCCCTGCCTCCGCAGCGGGCATTCCAGGTCTTGCCGTACCCATTGGGGTAGTGGATGGTCTTCCGGTAGGGATGCAACTATTAGGCAAACAGCTTTCCGAAGCAGATCTTCTGAAGGTTGGTCATCTGCTCACTAAACAACCGTAAGGATAAAAAAAGAGCCACATGGTTGTGGCTCTTTTTCATTTATGCCTGCACCTCGCTCTCCAAGAGCTCCAACAAGGAGGTCAATATTTCTTCACTTTCGCGCTTTCCCTGCACTTCATCACAGGTCTCTTTGGGCTGTTTTTCTCGATCGTTTGAACAAGTTTGCACCACGAAGTATCGCTGCCCCGTCGAGTGCACGTCTCCCATGGCAAGAAGCGGCGCTGAGACCTTCACCAGAAACTTCCCCTCCTTGGAATCCATGAAAAAAATATCCGGCTTTCGTAGATCAAGAAGAAGCCCACGATCCTTCATCCGTGTAATACGCCCCAGTAACTCCAAGAAATGCTCGCGGGCGACACCGGTGAGATTTGGTACTTGGGCAAGGGTAAAGGGAAGGTACTCCTCCGCCGGCTCCTTTTGTTCGACTAAAATCGTGGGGTACCCCTTATGGTTATCTTGCAACCAGTAGGTAGCGGTCAGAGCGTTGTCCTGAAGATAATACCGACAAATTTCGCCATTATTGTTTCGTCGTTCTACCTCTTCGTGCAAACGTTTTTTTTCCCGTCGTTTATCTAAAACCGTTGCTTGATCCGTACGGAAATCCACAAAAAACTGCACGAGACGCTGATGCAGCCCGCTTGAGACAGCCCGCAGCAAGGTAAATCGCTCCATCTCTTCTTGTTCTATACGCGTCGGTAAAAGCATGGTCGATATACGCTCCTTTCCTTCGCGGACATGAGCCTCCAAAAAGGCCTGAAAATCTATAAGGTCACCGCCTGATACAACATCAGGCATGGGACTTCCCTCTTCCTCCATTCGTTCACTCGATCTATACGACATAACAGTGGTCAAAAATAGTGCGGCACCTATATAATATATCCCCGTAAAACAAGCAAGCTTTTTGTCTAGTTTTTACGCATGGTGATATTTACTCCCCGCCATGATACTTCCTGCCCGATAGAGTTGTTCGAGAAAGAAAACACGAATAAGTTCATGCGTCGTCGTCATTGGCGATAGGGAGAAACGCCTATCGGGGGCAAGTTTTTCCACATCAACACCATAGGCACCACCGATGACAAAGGTCACACCCTGTCCCACATCGCGAAAGGAGGCAAGACTCTGCGTAAAGTCTTCTGTGCTCTGCATTTTTCCTGCAACATCAAGATAGATGACAGGCCGAGGAGCATTTTTCAATGCTCCAAGGAGGCGCTCCGTTTCTTCCTGCACACCTCGCTGAATTTGTGCATCAGAAAAAAAGGTACTGGGTGCCACCACATGCCGTTCAACGGAAAAATACTTTGAACAACGGGTAAGCAGATCTTTCTCCAGCGCCGCAAGATGCGGATCTTTTGTTTCTCCGACAACAAAAATGGTAAGGTTTTGCATAGTTTACCTGAGCGCATCAACACCAGGCAGCGTGCCCTGTTCCAAAAATTCCAACATGGCACCTCCCGCCGTGGAGACATGACTAAACCGGTTCAGGTCAAAGTCGAGTTGCTTCAGTGCATCGAGCGTATCGCCGCCCCCTACCAGGGAGTAAGCATCACTCGTCGCAATCATTTCCGCAACCTGCCGCGTTCCTTCGGTAAAGGTTCCCTCTTTACAAAGACCAAGGGGGCCATTCCACACAATAATTTTTGCATGCCGAAGGGCACGTTCACACGCTGCAAGGGTTTGTGTGCCAATATCAAACGCTGACCACCCATCACACAGGGTATCTACGAGCACTTCCTTCGGTGGCAGGTCGCCAGAATATCCCACTACCACATCCTTCGGCAAAATCAGCACGTCATGATCGTGCCGTATACCGTCCATAATTTTCTTCGCAACATCCAACTTATCCCGCTGTACAAGCGAATCACACATATTGTATCCGCGCGCCTCAAGAAACGTGTTTGCAAGCGCTCCCCCCATAATAAAACAATCACCTGGAATGATGAGTCGCTCAATGACGCCGATCTTCGTGTCGATTTTTGCACCTCCAAGCACCAGGACCATAGGGTGTTCCTTCGTCTCCAACACCCGAGTTAAGGCAATCACCTCTTCCTTAAAGGCAAAACCTGCAACAGATACGGGTGCAAATTGTGGAATACCCGTTATGGATGCATGCGTTCGATGCGAAGCGGAAAAGGCTTCATTCACAAACACATCACAGGATGCCGCCAACATGCGTGCAAATTCTGCATCTCCCTGCTCTTCCTCTGGATGAAAGCGTAGGTTTTCCAGCAGCACAAGACCGCCTTCCTGACCTGCAGTCTTCGAGGCTATGGCGAGAAGATCCTCCCGAGGATCGTGTTCGACAAAAAATACTTCTCGATTCAGCATCGATTCCACCAGGGGTACAAGGGGAGCAAGAGAAAAAGCCGGCTCACGTTTTCCTTCCGGTCTCCCGAGATGGGTGATTATCGTGGGGATGCCTCCCTCTTGAAGCACGTACGTTAAGGTCGGAAGTGACGCGCGAATCCTCGTATCATCCGTCACAACACCTTGCGCATTGATGGGTACATTCCAGTCTACCCGTATCAAAACACGTTTCCCCTTGAGTGGGATGGTGCGCAGATCAGGTAATGGAGTAGACATACAAAAACGATCAAAATCTATGGACCCAGTATATAGAGAAAAATTCAGGCGTCACGCTTTTATTGCTTAGTGCGGAAAGCGAGAAAGCGTCAATTGCATCGAGAAAAAACTCTGCTACTCTACATGCGTATCAATATTTTCCCCCCATGGATTCATCTGAAGTTGTTCCGGAAACCCCCTCTTCCCCTCTGCCCGAAGAAAAGAAACGTCGCTTGCGTATACGTGCACTTTCTTCCGACGCAGCAAAACATGTCCTCAAACATGCCCATAGCACGAGTCGCGATTTCTTCTACCAGACGACTCTCGAGGAACGCGTCATCATTTTATCCAGCATTGCCGCCATTATCCTTGCCTGGATGCCCTGGGCAGTCTCCAGCGCAGGAGGAACCCTCGTGGATGTCACAGGTGTGACCTCCTTCCTCTACTTTATGGGTATTTTGGTGATTCTCTCGGCCGTCGCCGCACTTTGGAGCATTGTGTGGGTCCTCATGGAAAAGCCACTGCCTCGGATCATCGAGAATCCGGGTCATTTTCACTTTCTGCTTGGCCTGGAAATTACCCAGATCGGGCTCATCGCCTTTACGATGCTCAAAGCCTCCTTTAGTCTCACGCAAGACCTGGAAGCAAAAACCGTGACCCTGATTGCACTTATGATTGCAGGTGTCGCGATAATGGGAGCTGCACTCTTTGAACAAAGCAAGCATCGTTCTAAAACCGTTTCAAAGGTTATTACAACGCACCACCACATGCACGATCATGAAAATAGTGACGAGGAACTCGAAAATATCCTCGGTGGAGGCAACCGAGAAGATTAATAAAAACCCCGCTTCTGCGGGGTTTTTTCTTACTCCGTTTCGACATTCGCGGCTAGTTTTGCCGCCTGATCTTCCATAATGAGTGCATCAATGATGTTTCCAATGTTACCGTCCATGATGCCGGGAAGATTACTCCAACTTTGTTTAATACGATGGTCTGTGACGCGGTCCTGCGGAAAGTTGTAGGTGCGAATTTTTTCTGAGCGGTCACCAGACCCAATTTGTGAGGATCGCATATCCCCCACTTCTTTCATACGTTTTTCTTCTTCCAAGGCATACAAACGCGCTCGTAAAATACGCAGCGCCTTGTCGCGGTTTTTATGCTGAGAGCGTTCGTCCTGACATTCCACTACGAGACCAGTTGGAATATGCACCATACGCACTGCGGAGTCTGTCTTATTGACCTTCTGTCCACCCGCACCTGAGGCACGACACGTCGTGATTTCCAGTTCATCCGGCCGAATAGTCACATCGAGTTCCTCCGCCTCGGGAAGCACGGCCACTGAAGCCGCTGACGTATGAATACGCCCCTGACTTTCCGTAGCAGGCACACGCTGTACGCGATGCACCCCGCTTTCAAATTTCAGACGTCCATAGGCGCCATCGCCCGTAATACGGAGAACACCTTCTTTCACACCAGCGCCACCACTACTTTCACTGAGACTCATCACCTCAACGCCATACCCCATCATTTCCGCATATCGCGTATACATGCGGAGCATTTCACCTGCAAAAATTGATGCTTCCTCTCCACCTGCGCCGGCACGCACTTCAAAAATGACGCTCTTGTCATCGTTCGGATCCCGCGGCAGCAGTGCAATTTTTAGTTCACCTGCCAGGCGCTCTTCCTCACTTTTAGCGGTCGCCAGTTGTTCCTTTGCCATTTCCAGCATTTCAGGGTCACTTTCCGTCTCCAGCACCTCTCGTGCTTCCGTATGGGCAGCCTGCTGCTTTTTGAGATCGGCAAACAACTCCACAATGGGCCGCAAGTGCGCTTGGCGTTTTGCAAGTTTTGTATACTCTGTAAAGTCATTCATCACCGCTGAATCCGCCAGTTGTTCTTCAATATGATGAAATTCCTTCTCTAATTGCGTAAGTTTTGCTAGCATGTGGGCAGAATAATATTGTCCATATCCTACGGCGGCCTCATACCTTTGTCAATGCAGCCCCTATCCTTTCCAAACCCGGGAAAGTAGCGTACAATGCTCAGAAGTTCCTTACTTGCCCTCATGCCAGAAACGCTCCCAAATCTTTTGACCCCACAAGGGGAAAATCACGTACCGAACGCGCCAAAGGGCCCTGATTTGGGTAATGAAGTCCGTTCCGCTATTCCCGGTATCGAAAAAGCAATAGAGGTGACTTCAACGAAGGCATCGGGTACTGCACAAAGCGACGATGCGAAAAATGCACAGTCAAACGTGCAAAAACAGCAAGCTGAAAGCACCCTGCACCGTGAACCGCCACTGGAAGAACTACCGGAGACGATCCTCATTAAGCGGACGGCGGCACTCCTGAAAGAACATGTGAAAAAACTGGATTTGACGGCCACTATGCTTGTAAAAAGCAAAAGCCCCTCAAGAGCCCATCAGCTCACCTCTGTCATTGCACAAATGCGTGCACTCCACATTAGCCTGATTAAGCTTTACCGCATGGCAATCGGTAATGTGCGAGAACTCTACACCAAACTTCGAGGCTAATTACTGCACACGAAGAAGATATCCACCATTCCAGATATTGTTCAACTGGAAGGACTGCGGCCTACTGTCGAGACGCAAATTTTCTGGTGAATCCTGTACCACAGAATACCCCGTAGAATCCGCCATAATGACCGCTTTAGCTGATGGGGCGAAACTCTTTGTCATGGGAATATTTGCTCCCCCCGGTTGTTTTTGCATGATGATATAGTATCCCACCTCGCCTGACTTCACTGTTCCAGGAAGCGCATAAGTGAGCTGTACACGTTTTTCAGCACCGACGGGCGTGTTTATTGCAAAACCAAAGACCGTGAGCCCCAGATCCTCTGTGGTTTTTACTGCGTCGCGGTCTACCCCTTCAACAGATATCAGCGTTGACCCCTTTGGCACAAAATATCGCACATACTGTCGATTGCGTTCATTCCCGAGAATGCGGAGCACCTCGTCAGAAATCTCTTGTCCTGTGGCTGCTCGAATGAGCTGACGCACTGCCGATTCTTGTTCCTTTGACCACCGATGTCGTTGATACAGGGTCACTTCATTTTGTACGCTGCCCGTGTCTGTCACAATACTTTCATGCGTCATTTGCTGTTCCATATACCGATCACTTTTATTCCCTCCCGTTGTGGTAAAGACTGGAAGAAAAAAATCGACAATTTGTTTCTCCCCAGTAGTTTCCATGGGCATATACATGCGCCCTGAAAGGCCCGCATCGTCAAAAAGGGCCTCTATGGCTGGGTCAAAGGCAAAGGCAAGCAACAAGCGATCTGAAACGGCCTGACTGAGCACGTGCAGTGACTCGGGTTTTTTACTCACAGATTGCAGTAACTGTGGCAGAAACACTTCAGAAAAGGCAAAGACCGCTGATTTTGGTTGTTTCTTATCCTGCTTACTTTCCACCAGGAAGGACATCAACTCATTAAAATTTTCAGACGTCACGGGTATATTTGACCCCTCGAACCCCACAGGACCCGTCAGTGTCAGCAAACGCGAGACAAACGTATCCGTGATGGCAAAAACACCATCGACGCCTGGTCCTTTGTCTTTATCCAAAAACCACGCAACTTGTTTCGCCGACGTAGGAAAATCCGGCCAATAGTTACTGTCGCGAAGACGAAAAAAGGTACTGATGGTTTCTATACCAGGTGGCGGTGGGACATTTTCGAATATTTGTCCGTCAATATCGTAGACATCGCGGAACCGAAGATACTCCACCCAGCCATCGTTCAGTTTGACCATGGCAAGACTACCGATAAAACCTCCCGTTGCGCGCATCTCTCCTGAATTCTGGAGCAAAATGGCATAGGTTCTCGGCGTGTCCTCTCCAAGAAGAGAGAGGATGGCGGGCATGTGGTGATCGACACGTTCAAGAAGGCTGCGCAAATCTGTCGTGAAGGCTTGATAATGTCCAAGTGTTTCCCGATACTCCTTCGGAAAATCCTCAAGGCGTACCTGAGCAATGCGCTCTGCCGCTAAGCTGACCTTTGGATACACACGCTCCATGATGGTTTTCCATTGTAGGCGCATATAACTCGTGAGACTGCCATATTTCGTGCGAAGATTTTCTGGAGTAAGCGCATGTATGTCTGTTGCAAAGGTGACCGCCGCAGTCATAACCGGAGTAGACTCTCGTGCTGCTTCCATGAGAAACCGGCTTGCCTCCCTCAGCAGGGTAACATCATGAAGAAGTGACCCCTCTGCATGCAGCGTCGAGCGACCTGGCGCTACATGGGCATCGATGGTTTGGAGGATGCTCTCCACCTTGAGGAATACATCAGGTAGTTCCCCAAATCGCTGGCTGCTGACTAACTCCAGAAGCTGGCCAGGAAGAGCCGTCATCTCACTTTTCTCCGCCCTTGTTTCCTGTATAAAACTCACAGCGTTCGTCAATGCAATACCCACTGTTGCAAAAATAAAGACAGTGAGTAACCCGCCCGCAAACAGAAGACGTTCCTTCTGCTCTTCTTCTGGCGTTAAGTACAATTTCACCACGCCAAACAACCGACGCATTATCATCTTCACCCCATCAAAGGGGCGTTTTTCAGCGGAAATATCAGAAATATCCAGGATATGTTCTCCCGGGCGAATTCTCATCGTCTGACTGTGCACGACTTGCAAGTGCTTCATTGCGAATCTGCTTGTGAGAGAACAATATCAAAACGTAGCCGATCACCCATGGGCGATGCACCGAGAGAGAGAAATCGATCCTCAGCTAGGGGCATGCCGAGGAGTACCGCATAGGTATTGGCGAGGGGGAATCGCCACGGCATGGCGCTCATCACACGATCTGGTGCACTCAGGGTTGATCCTGTGCCCGCAATTGGTGAAAAAATTTGCACAATATCTTGTTCTTGCGCGACTTTCAATCGCGTCTCTCCATCAGCAATATATTCGGTCATGGTGATACCCGATTGTGTCGCAACTTTTGTTGCAATTGCCTCTTTGGAAGCAACAACCAAGGTTCCTTTCGACTTATCAGGTAAGGTTGTTGATGTTTCGCGAAGACCATAGGTAAACATAAGAGCTTGCATGATAGCCTGATTGATACCCGTCATTTCCTCGTCATTGACGCCCACGAGAGTTGCCCCGTCTGGATTTGTGACACGGTTGAGAAAGAGACTTGCGGAGGGCAGATTCTCCGCTTCAATCGCCACGGGGGTGAGGCCTTCCGTCACGGCCATCAAGCGAAACTGCACCATTCGAGAGGCATCGTCTCCATAGGTTTTCGTGAGCCAATCTGTCCATGCGGAAGGAAGCACAGGATCCAAGGCAACCGCAATAAATGACGTGCCCGGCGCTGCTTTTTCAACATCTGCACCAGAAAGCCGCACATCGGATATATTCTTCGTGAAGGCATACTCTTTTGGAAAGACTAGATCCACAACCGCATTGAAGGTTCCACCTGCATCGTAAGAGAGTGATGCGGAGATAAATCGAAATTTTTGCGCAAGAGTGCGGACGAGAAGTACATCTGGAGTAATTTTGTCTCCGAGCACTTTTGTGAGCACCTCCCCATAGCCAAAACGCTCAGGCAGAACGAGCGCAATACCTGTCGGTTGATCAGGCAGAATAGCTCCAAAAGATGCTGCAAGCGAAGGACTCGTCTGTGCAAAAACCCCATCATCTAAACGCCCGGCATGCAGAGCGCAAATACCGTCCTGAAAGGTTGCCTGCAGAGAATTTTTTTCCCACGCTAAACACATCTTTTCATCGCTCAAAAAGGCCGCAACAGGACCTGCAGCATACCCCACAAGCACCGTCCGGCTAGGGAGTTTTGCTAGTACTGAGGCCGCTTCAGCTCGTTCCATACCTGATAAATACATCGTGTGTATCTGTTCCCAAGTGGCATCAGAAACAATGGCGGTATCAGAAAGTATTTGCATTGCCTCCTCCGGTCTTTGTAGCACTGCTACCCACGTTACCCCTTCACTTCCAAGTCGCCCAAGAACACTACGTAAGAAAAAATTTTGTACTCCCACGTAGACAACACCTGCTGCAATAACGAGAAGCAGTAAAAGCAAAATACTCCGGGAAACATTTCGCAGCTGGGAAGACGCAAATTTCATAACAAAAAATACCGAGAAAAATGTAGCCCCAGCTTAGTCGCAAAGAGCCATGAGGTCAATTCTGGAATCTTGACTAATTGTCCTTTACTCGCCAATGGTCCCGGAGAATTTTCCACTCGTCTTGCGAGGTCTCCCAGTATGCATATATCGCTATGCCAAATCGATCATTTTTCCCTTCTAAATGCGACGTATCGAGGCCATCCAACACGCCCCGAAGACCGCTGATAATATTTTCTGTTTTTGGGTCAAAATACCTATTCCCCGTTTCAAAACTTGGAATACCCACAAGAATTTCTTTTCCTTGAGGCAATAAACTCAGGAGTCTACGCGTCTCCATGGAGACATACCACGAGTAGAGAAAAGGATCTTTCAACTGCGAGTCGTAGGTCATGACCACCACCTGATCCACAAATCCAAGCACCTTTGCAAGGTATGCCGGCGTCCAAAACGTCACTTGGCCACAACATTGCCGCACAAGATACCCTGCACCAAAAAATGGCTCGAGATCATCTGCGGCAACGGAAATCCCCTTACCTGTATCTCCGATGCCATCGGAAAGGCTGGAAAGAAGTGCAAGAAACTGGTCATCCCCGGAAAGCACAGGTTCAATATTGAGATGTACGCCATAAAAATCTAGGTCAAGCGCTCTCATTACATCGCGAACAATGGTCTCCTGAGTTGCCTTCGACGTCAGGTCCAGCCCCCCTCCCCACAGCGTCGTCACTTGACCAACCCAAGCCCAGACTCGCAGTGTCGGGTATTCCTCCCGACCAAGGCGAAGGAGACGTGCCGCGTCATTATATTTCGTTGGCGGCAGAGCACCATCATGGTCCAGAGGTCCTACATGAAAATACGCATCGGTGACACCGGAGCGACGCAATTGATCATACATAGAGCGAATTTCCGCATCCGTTTTTTCACCATCCACCCAGGCGTGATCCATCCATACACCCACAAGCTTCGCAGGTGCAGAGGTACTTTGAGAAAAAGTATATTCAAGGCGAGGAACTACATGAAATTTATACCAAAGACCGACGCCACCAACAGCGGCCATAAAGAAAAACAAGACCACATACACCCCCCAAAATATTCTGGTCGCGTAGGGTTTCATCGTATGGGCTTATTGTAAGGCCCGCATAAATAGTGTTTTGAGGTAATTCCCTTCGAGATACGGAATCAACTCAGGGTGATCAATACCATGGGTCCAGGTTTCCACAAGCTGCATAACACGCCCTGCTCTTCCCGCTGTTTCAGAAAGTAACATACGGAAATCATTCATAGTTAGGTGGTGCGAACAAGAACAAGAAACCAGTATGCCATCCTCGGGCAGTACACGGAGCGCCAGGTCATTGATTTTCTTATACCCATGCTTTCCTTCATCTATCTTTCGTCGATCTTTAATAAACGCTGGAGGATCAAGAATAATCACATCAAACTGACTTGGTGCAACGCTTGGCAAATAGCTTTTCACATCTGCAACCGCAAAAGTCACCCTATCTTCCTTGAAGCCATTGATACGCACATTTTGACGTGCCAAATCCATGGCCTTGTCTGAAACGTCGACACTCGTCACATGTGCAGCACCACCGGCGAGTGCATATAAAGAAAATCCACCAGAATAGGAAAAACAATTCAGCACCGTACGCCCCTCAACGTATTTCTTCAAAGCTGCACGTTTATCACGCTGATCCAAGAAAAAACCGGTTTTCTGCCCCTCTTTCACATCAACCAGAAACTTGAGTCCATTTTCCTCCATTTCCACAATATCCGGTGTTTCACCCCAAAGTGGTCCACTTTCGCGATGTTCACGATCACTGGCTTTTCCACGAAAATCTGACCGTTCATAGATAGCAGTGAGATGCGGTAGCACCTCACGAAGCGTAGCAACAATTTCATTGCGATATCGCGCAATCCCAGGAGTGTGACACTGCACAACCGCAACATGTGCATAGACATCAATAATCAACCCGGGAAGTAAGTCACATTCAGCATTCACGAGCCGAAAAGCATTGGTCTGCGCTGGCAATAAGCGACTGCGCAAATCTAATGCTTTCTTGAGTCTTCGGAAAAAAAATGCATGATTCACAACCTCCTCCTGGTCATAGGACCACATCCGCACAGCAATTTGCGCATAGCTGTTAAAATACCCTTGCCCAAGAAAGGTGCCGTCAGGCCCCATTACATCAACAGGGTCTCCGTGGGAAAGCCCCTCTGGAATCGACTGGAGTGCGCCAGAAAAGATCCATGGATGCTTTCCCCGAACGGGACCTTCACGTTTTGGACGAAGTATAAGTTGTGGTCGTTGAGCCATGGTAGAAAGACAAGCAATACCTAGCCAAGATACCCGTTAATCTGTGCATGTGCAAGAAGCTCAACTAAGGCCCCTGCGGGATGTGCATCTTTTTCCGTCGTCCCGAGAGGATCATCGAGGTACACTTTGAGACACTCCGCAATGATCTGCTGATAGGATTTATTCTTGTACTGGTCTTTATTCGACTTGCATCCTCGCTTGAGGGCCTGCCACCACTCATCAAAGGAAAATACACACCCCTCAACCAACCATGTTGCAGAACGCAAATCGTGATTCGCCTCCTCAAAAAATGGAATAGTCTACACATAGGCCTCTAATAAAGCCATCAACGTGTCCTTTGGAGAGGTAAAAATCTTTGATGGCAGCGAGACGTCACAAAAGGCAAAAACACCCCTGCTTCGAGGAAAAGAAGTTATGTGAATACGCTCGAGACAGGAGAGCGTATGAAAAAACGGCGGAATGCACGCAAGCCACTTGCGAACGATGTAGCGGGCATAGAGCATATCATTCTCTGGCAAATCACCCGTAACCTCCAGTGCATTAACCCAGGAGACACCAATGGGATCAGGTACTCTTCGCAGCATGAGTTCTTTTTGAAATTGCAGGAACAGCATCTCCGAGAGAGACTTTTGTTCCACCGTGGTTTGCAGAAGTTCATGAAAGTAAGAAAACAACTCATCGCGAGGGGTAACGTGCGGAAACTCCAATGGAGTCGTTATTTCCAAATTTTCGAGTAGTTCCTCCTGCTCGATGTTTTCCTCCTGATTGTCATCGTTTATATGTTCCATACAGTTGTGCTTAGGAAATAAAGCCAACGAGTATTTCCCAAGTACAAGATTCTTGCAAGCAGGTGCTGTCGTAGAAATGTTTGTACACAAAAAACGTGTGCCTTTCTACGGCTACTTACGTTCAAAAAATAGAGCCTTTCACGCTCTACACTTCGTCTGAATTCTGGCGGAAAGAGGGGGGATTCGGTTCCCTCACGACGGCTTCGCTGACTCACTGAGCGTTCGTCGCTCATCTCATCTGCGGTGGACCTCCGAAGGTTCCTTACGGAAGGCATTATAGCCTTCCTACAGTCACTCATTCGAATCCCGCCCTTTCTACGGCTACTTACGTTCAAAAAATAGAGCCTTTCACGCTCTACACTTCGTCTGAATTCTGGCGGAAAGGGGGGGATTCGGCCACCTCACGATGGATTCGCTTCGTCGCTGAACGCTCCTCGCTCATCTCATCTGCGGTGGACCTCCGAAGGTTCCTTACGGAAGGCATTATAGCCTTCCTACAGTCACTCATTCGAATCCCGCCCTTTCTACGGCTACTTACGTTCAAAAAATAGAGCCTTTCACGCTCTACACTTCGTCTGAATTCTGGCGGAAAGGGGGGGATTCGAACCCCCGCGGGCCTTTCGACCCCTACAGGTTTAGCAAACCCGCCTCTTCAGCCACTTGAGTACCTTTCCGTGTATATGGCTGAACGGTGGCAATGTTACTGGAAAAAATGCGTCATGCAAATAAAAAGTTGGCAAAAAAACACCAAGAAAATACATATATTACCGAAACAACAATATTTGCTTTTGTCACCTTAAATATGTGTAGTATTTATAAGGAATTTTTTCCGTTTTAGACAATTGTCAAGCAAGCCCCCCCCCAAAAAAAAATACACATATCCTTGCCTTATTTTTTCTTCGCCCATTCTACAACCTCCCTATAAAGACTCTCCGCATCTTTATCAACAATCTCGGCACACATGCACATGTGTTCGCGATAATAAAGAACCATCTGCTGAAAAACCTCCTGAGGAAGAGTATAGAAATCTGAACAATTGGCGCCACTGGAGACCTCAAAAAATGCCCGGTTGGGAAACTTTGACGCTCCAATGACCGATCGAAAATCTTGAATGTGAATGTGCATTTCATGCATTAAGCGAACCAGTTGTTGCACTTCCTCCCGTGTTAGTGTCACACGATCAGGAGTCCGTGATCGCGGTTTAACCGTTAGAGCACTCTGCTTCTGTACAGCACGACTTGTATTCTTCGTAATATCGCGTGGATCCACCCGCTCTTCATGTTGAATAGGAACAGTCGATGCTCTTTTCACTTGCTCAACTTTTTCATGAACATCTTCAAACTTGGTCATACAAGTTAAATCTTACAGAATCGGGAGACACCGCTCAGACGCTTAATCACCCCCAACAAAAAGCACCTGATCCGGACGCCCATCTGCACGCAGATGTGGCATCAGGGTGCGTTCCGCAGAACGCGCTATTATCGCTGGTATTCCAGAGAAAGTATATCAGCAAATACTGCGCTTAGACTACCTACTTTCGAAAAAGCAGACAAGTTTTTCCATCATCACAGACGAGCCCTACCCTTTCCCACCAACAAAATTACAGTACACTGAACACGTCATCCTCTTACTGAAGAATCTATGCACTACCAACCGCGCCCGGAATCACAGTCAGATCAAATGGAGCTGAGTAACATTGGCAAGGTCAACGGACTTCTATTTTCCTTCAACAAGCTCTTACAAGAGGCAGGACTCACAAATTTTCAACGACAAACAGCCAAAACGCCTGAAGAGGCGCATGTGCTCTGCCAGGGTATTCAAGATTTCTTTTGGAAAGTGATGAGAAAGGAGATTGCCCTTCATCCGAAGTATGGTGACACCCTTGCAAACATCGCAGAACGCATTGAAGAAATCGAAGAGGAGCTATAGAATACGAAGTAACTCTTTTTGGTTTTGTCACGTGCATAATAACCGCTTTTCGTACGGATTTTTTACGGTTTCTTTGATTTGTCAATATACCAGTTATCCTAGACCTATCCTTGAAAAACTTTCAAGAACTGCATCACATTTGGGAACAAGCGCACTTCAAGCGCCTCCTCTGCAGTAAAATACCTCAGTTCGACACATTCCTTCGAAGGAACAAAGTCGAGATTTTTGAGAGATGCTCTGTAGATCACGTTACAAAAGGGCGTATTATGCTCATTTCGCGTCGTCACGAAGTACACAGGAGCATCCCCAATATCCATAAGGGTCAACCCTGTCTCTTCCATCACCTCCCGACGTAGTCCCGTGTGTGGATCCTCATCATGATCAAGTCCCCCACCCAACAAATCCCAACCACCATTATCTTCGCGAGACAGTAAAAATCGCCCCTGAACATCCAGGATAAGGGCCTTCACACTGACACGATAAAAACAACTTGGTAGGTCCATTTAATTGAGAATAGCGAGAGATATATTTAAAAGAGTCGCAAAGGAAACCCAGGCAAGGTATGGAACCAGCAACCATCCCGCAGTTTTTTGCACACGAAAAGCCAAAACTGTCAGATACACAATGAGTCCAAGTAAAAGAAGAATCACTACAGCTCCACCAATAAGCTGCTGTAGCCCAAAAAACACTAGGCTCCATGCCAGATTGAACACAAGCTGCACACCATACACAACCAGTGCTTTTCGCGCGTAAGGCCGCTCTCTATGCATCCAAAGAAGATAGGCTGAAACACCCATTGCCGCATACAGGAGCGTCCATACAGGACCAAATATCCAGCTCGGCGGCGTAAAGAAAGGCTTCGCTAGACCTGCATACCATGTAGGAATATTGGGAACTGTCGCAAGAGAACCAAGAATACCCGCGAGTTCTGCAATCATTATTGAGAGAAGCGCCCCAAAAACATGTTTGATCATCGTGCATTGCAAGGAAATAGACTGTTTCTTGTTCGAGTATACAGGATGTCGAAGGAGAAGAAAGCGTACTTGATTTTTTATCTTCATTCTATAGAATCTTTATATTAAAGATAATTTACGATTGATGTATAGCAGCCTTAAAGCACAATATGCAGTACTTGTCGCACTTCGAGCAGCCTTCGACAGCGAGAGAACGTGGCGTCGGGAAACAGCAAAAGCACTCAAGCTCACAGAGACCGACATTAGTGGACTTTTTGCAGTGCTCACAACAGAACCCTGCACGCCAGGTGACTTTCAAAAACAAACAGGACTTACGTCAGGAGCAGCCACAACAGCCATAGATCGGCTGGAAAAACTTGGTTATCTCAAAAGACAGGTCAGCAAAACAGATCGAAGGCGCATTCATCTCGTCCCCATCGCAAAAAAGATGACACGCGTGACAAATAGTCTTGAAAAACGCGCTCAACAGTTTCTCGATATTACAGAACAATTTGGCCTGGAGGAACTTGCCATTTTACGTCGATTTCTCGGCGGCATTGTGCACCTCAATGAGAAGTAATTTTGCACTTCGTTTCATGCGCTTAATGGCACGCTCACGCAGGAGCGCGTCGCTTTTTGAGTAGCCTTCTTCAGTATATACAACTGTCAGTGGCGCACGTCCCCGCGTGTATTTTGCCCCCTTCCCCTCACGATGAAGCTCCAAACGGCGAGGTAAATCATTAGTGATCCCACAATACAAGGTGTCGTCAGCACACCTGAGCATATAGACTGTATAGCGTGATTCTTGTGTCATGCGTCCAGTATCTGCATTCCAAAAAAAATGACAAGAGCGCCCCAGAAGGTAGCGCTCTTTTCGAGGGAAAATTCCTTTTCAAACCTATTCGGGTTTAAAAGGCATCTGATCCCAAATTTTTTCTGCCTGCTTAATCTTCTCCCGAAAGACTTTTGCAATGGGGAGTTGCTCCCGGTAAGCAAGCATCTCGTAGGACAGGATGTCTGTCCCATTATAGAGCTTGTACACTTCCCAGAAGTCTCGTGGTTCAAGCATATCAAGAGCAAGAAGGATCACTTCTTTCGGAGTGATACTATCCTGCACGGTAAAGTAAATATCCTTACCGTCGGGAAGAAGCTGATGTGGCTCCCCTCCCGTTAGACATTCCAAGAGAATGCCCGTGGGTGTACCCGTCCGAGCATTCTTCAGGGGCAGGCACATGAATGGGTTGTCCATTTGCCTGCGGATAATAGTCAGCCACACCATTTTATAGGTCTGGTTTTTCATATCAGAACCCACTTGGGCTGATACCGCAACAGGAAACGCAAAACCGGAAAAGATCAACAACAGAATCAAACAGAATTTCATACCGCACCTCTATTTTTGTTTGCGATTTTTTATCTGCATGTAAGAAGAAAGTCAAGAGGTCCTATTTTGCACGCTTTGCGTATACCAGATTCATTTCTTGTTTTCTCGCGAGAAGTATCTGACGAATCACTTCATACGGCATGGGTAGAGCGAGGGAGAATTGCATTGTTCCCTTCCCCTTTGCATAGGGTGTCAGCACATCGCCTAAACGCTCCTCAATTCCGCGTGTACGAGGGTAGATGCTCACGTGATGCGGAAATGCAGCAAAATAGAGAAATACCCGGCCGTGGAGTTTGTACGCAGGTATGTTATAGCTCATCTGCTCAACGGCATCAGGCACTAGCTCTAAAAAAAGAGCCCTGAGTGTTCGTAGTACCTCCTGCGACGCCTTGGGGAAACCTGCGATGTATGTGTCTACTGTTTGAGACATGTGGATTAGATTGATTATTTTCCCTCAAAAGCGCGCACTAATGGCGCAATTTCTAATTTTTTCATTGGAAGGAAGGCCTGCACAAGACGATCTATCTGCTCCTGTGCCCCCTGTTGCATCATGTCGCCCAGTATGCGCGGGGTAACTTGCCACGATACACCGTACGCATCCTTACACCAGCCGCATTGTGCCGCCTTGGGCACGCGGGAGAGTTTTTCCCAGAAATAATCGATCTCGTCCTGATCTTCGCACTCAATGATAAATGAAAAGGCCTCGTTGAAAGCAAAGGCATGATCGTAGGCACTGTCCATAGCAACAAACCACTGTCCTTCAAGCTCGACATCCGTAAACATCACATCGCCGGGTTTATTGGGTTCCATCCCGGCGGGATACTCGGCAAGTTGACCTCGACGCGCCTGCATACGTGCATGCGGGGCGTGAGAAAACAGATCCATATACAACTCCGTTGCCTCCCGCGCCTTCCCATAGGCATCCCCCACAAACAGCATAGAGGGCATCAGCTTTGGACGAGGATCCCCTTCCGGATTCGTCAAAATCAACTGCCAAGAGACACCGAATTTGTCTTGAATCCAACCATAGTGCGGGCTGAACGGGTACTCACCAAGGGGCATAAGCACCTGTCCCCCCTCAAGAAGTTCCCCCCAAATAGTATCCATGTTTTCCCGCGCCGCTGGATCCTGCGAGGGATCAAAATTGACCATAAACGACACAGAAGGATTGAGCGTGAAGATGGGCCCAGCGCTAATGGCCATACACTTCTGCCCAAAAATCGTGAAAGAAACCAGGTCGCTGTCTCCGGAGGGCGTATTTCGCAGGAGCGTGGTGTGATCGATGTGGGACTCAGGAAAAATACGCGTATAGAAGGCGGCTGCTTCTTTTGCTTGCGTGGCAAACCAGAGATGGGGGATGATTTTTTGCATGGAGGAGAAGGAAAAAATGCTCTCCATCCTTATAGCATACCCCGTGTTCTCCAAGCGAAAGTTTTTGCCAGAATGCAGAGGCTCATGCATTATAGGTGCAATCATCCACCAACCATTCTATGCAGACCTTCCCCACACCAGAAGTATACGTTGCTCAAAGCGCCATTCATGGACGTGGTGTCTTTGCTGCACGAGATTTTACCCCTGGTGAAATCATTGAATATGCGCACGCCGTGCGCGTCCCAGCATCTGAGCAACCCTTTCTGGATCAAACCGTTCTCTACAACTATTACTTTACGTGGAATGGTGACAACGCCATCGTCCTGGGAAATGGTTCCATTTACAATCACTCCTATGCTCCCAATGCGCGGTATGACAAGGAGTTTGCCACAAATACACTCATCATCGTCTGCATAGCGCCTATACGCGCCCATGAGGAAATTACCGTCAATTACAACGGAGACCCGGCAAATACGTCTCCCGTCTGGTTTGATAAAGGCAACGCTTAGGCCTTGGGCGGTTTTCCAAACTACTTGGCATTTTTTGGATTGCGATGGGGACAGCCCGGCCAGCAACAAGGGCGTTTCATACCGTCCCGCATTTTTGAAAGGCCTTTTTCGATGCGAATGGCGCGGGTTTCAGCCTGTTTACCGGAAGTAACCCAGCAAATCCACTCGTTACGCGCGATGGGAGAAATAGATTCCCAAAGAGTATGCGTGAAGGGATCAGACAAAATGGCCTTGGCAAAGTCGTCGGGCAGTTCGTGGAATTCTAGGCCGGGGGAGAGTGTTGTTGAGGGCATAGCGAGCGAGTTGTTTTGTTATGCAACTCTATTGTACAATATGTCCAGATTCTTCATAAGTGCAATGAACAAAATCAACACCGGTCGTGCCATCATACGCGTAGAATATCGTGGAACGGACGCCGTGTATCCTGCGGTGCTCCTTGTGCGGGAGAAAAATGGTCTCTATTCCCTGCCCGGTGGTCAGATGGAGACCTATGAAAAACAAGCGCGCGAAGCCATGATTCGTGAAGTTGCAGAAGAACTGCATATTCGGGTGCAAAACTCGCTTTTTACCAAACCGCACCATGTGCTCGCATGGGCAAGCACAAAATACCATCATGATATTTTTGAAGTCATTGCCTCAGGAAATCTGCGCATAGACCCAAGAGAACTCACAGGTATTGGCTTTTTGAACACCGGGCGAAAGAATCAGATCCCGAAGGAACTGCTCGCAGGTCACGTGAAAGCCCTTATAGACAGTGGTCTTGTAGAAAACAGGCAAAAACATGGCCTGAGCCCTCTTACGATTCCTAGGGAGTATTTTCGGCCTGTCAAAAATAGCCCTGTTGAGTCTTGGGAGGTGCAGAAGAAGAAGTTTGGGTAGAGTTTTGAGGGGTAGGATAGCTGTACAGATGGGTGACCGCCACTCAAGTGACTACCCTACCATGGGTTATGGTAGTGATCTTTTTATACGCGTCAAACTTGTTTTGTTTCGAAAATCCAATTGGTTGATATTGATCGAGACGTCTCTTAGAATTGCCTCAGCAAAAATGAATTTCTGTAGACTGTAAAAAATGCAAGTTAACGCCAAGGCTTATCAGAAACGATTAGTTGAGTATCTACATTCAGTAAAAACTCTACCACTTTCATTGCTTGTACAAGACAGTTGTAGTGAAATTGCACGGCTCCTTGGCTACTGGATCCTTGCAGAGGAGCCTGTACTTGCCCGGATTTTCAAAGGTACTAACCTCACAAGTCTACCATCCCACGATGTTCTGGTGCTTACGTGCGCACAGAACATGCAGATTTGGGACCCAACCATTTGGCAAATTCGACCACACGCACAAAGTATTTTAGTGGATACATGCCATAATGAAGACGACATTTGTTCAACGTTAACGAAGCACTATGGCGGCAGATGGCACCTTTCTGAAATACTGGAGAAGCAGGTGGATGATAACTATCTAGAACAGCTGGAAAGTGTTATTCGTGCGAATATTGGTTGAAGCAGTTGAGGTGTGAGTCACTTCATTTGCTCTATCATCACCGTTTATGAAAGAGTACAACTCTAGATTTTAGACCACACGGCGAGGCCATTGCCATCCGGATCCGTAAAATGAAACCGCCGCCCACCGGGAAAGTCGTAGATATCCTGAGTAATGGCACCACCTGCGGCTAGAATGGAATCCCGCGTTGATTCCAGAGCATTAGAGTACAAAATCACCAAGGGAGCGGCGCCAATGGGAGCATTTTGCGCGAATCCGCCCTCCATGTGTCCATCATGAAATGCCGCATACTCTGGTCCAAAGTCCTGGAATGTCCAGCCAAAAACCTCGCCATAAAATACTTTGAGAGCAGAAATGTTGCGAGCGCCCAGCTCGATGTAGTTGATGGTGTGGTGACGCATACAGTTTACAAAAAATAAATTTATAAAGGTGAGATAACTGCATCAAGGGTCGGATCCCCCGTAAAAATCATCCAGTTGTTTTCAAACTGTTGCACCCAGCCCCGCGAATCCCTGTACCAAATACTCACCGGTGCACCCACAATATTCCAAGCATTATACTTCGCCAAATAGGAGTAGTTCCACCAAGGGAGCATGTATGCGCGCTCGACCTTCGCGTTATACAACACGGCAGTTTGGGTACCTCCGCTTTCACGCACCACTTCACCCCACACATTGCCAAACTTTCTGTATGTGCCCAGCACCCCAAGACTGCGATTTGCCACTTCTATATCGATGGCAGTTTTTGCAACATCGGGAATGGTCTCGGCAGGCGTATCCGTGGCATTTTCCATAGCAATCATATTGTCCACCGTCTGCATCTGGGGACTGAGAGCCAGAAACTGGGTAATTTTCGCTTTGTACGAATCCAAAATGGGAAACCGGTCCGTCTCGAAAAGCGGCGCCAGGTTGTATTTAGCAAAAGCACTCCAATAGTACACAAACTGACTCAACTTCTCCTGCCGTTCCGTGGAATAAAAGTAGCGAATGCGCCTCCCATTGTTCGCATAAAAACGCGTCGTATCAAACAACGATTGTTCGGGCACGGTTTCCAGTTTTTTCACCAGCACCATAAAATAGTAGTCACTAAGATGACCGGGGGTGGCAGAACTATCATAGAGGTCCGTAAAGGAATACCCCTTCGCTGTGTACTCCGTGTAAAAAGGTGCATAAAAGTCATAGAGTGCGGCAAAAGAATCATAGGAACGATTGCTGAGGCGCACAGCAAATCCACCTTGTTTCAAGGCATAGAGAAGCCGAATATTCGCCCATGCCTCAGTTGCGGAGCTATACACCAAGTACTGCGAGTTTGTACTGACAGAATCAAAGTTGTGGGAAAGCTCATGGACTAGGCCGAAGGTCAGCATGCCATAACTATTCCAGTCGCGAATGATTTCATTCAGAGCGAGATCCGAAAGAGTGACAGGATTTCCCGCATATCCCCAGGCTGGGATAGTCAGATGCCCATAGGGACACGATGGAGTTGCCACATTGGGGTTTACCGTTGGATCATAGGCACAGCGCTCGCGGAAAGTAACAATAGCGCCATTGTAGGGTTCCAGTCCCGTCACTTGAATGAGAGCCTCCTCGCTGGCGCTGAGCATGTCAGCAAAGGCCTCCGGACGCTCAAGAAGCTTGGCGTGTGCAGGAGTCCACTCAAGGCGCACTTTTCCACGTTCCAGAATGCCTGTGTTGCGAAAAGCTGTCACCGCAGGTGAATCCTGCGCAGGCGGAGTAGGCGGGGCGGGGGTCGGCGGGGCAATGG